>Ga0272444_10000281_pt1 | contig 57806 bp, 44 predicted proteins | sample SSMForm13_FD_201033 | JGI IMG/M metagenome (GOLD analysis project Ga0272444, IMG submission 201033) | Marine sediment archaeal communities from Little Sippewissett salt marsh, Falmouth, MA, United States - SSM-Form-13 | ecosystem: Environmental > Aquatic > Marine > Wetlands > Sediment ... | reverse complement strand
ACAACGCCACCTCAGGCGACAGAATTTCCCGCGCGTGGTGCAACGCGACCAGGAAAAAAGCGCCTTCGTCGGTTTCGTCCACCTCGGGATTGTCACTGATCTTCAGCAGGTAAATGTCACGACCTTCCAGCGATTGGCCGACAATCGACAAGTCGGTGATGTCCGGATACTGCTCCGCCAGATCCTGCACGAAAGCAACCTGTTCGGCATAATCATGGTAATCTTCGTAGCCGGAGGGCATGGCTTTGACATCGACGATTTCACTGCTGAATCCGAGCTTCTGCACATCGGCCAATTGCCAATCGGGCACACGCACCCAGATCCAACCTTCTTCCAGGTTGACCGACGTAATATCGACACCGAGATTGGCAACTTCAGCGCGATCGAAACGATCGACCGTATCAATCCGCAGGATATACACGTCGCTTGCCGACACGCTGACGGCAGTCAACAACAGGATGAGAAACAGGGGGAGTATTTTGCGCATAACGATTGTCTCCTTGTTCGGTCGAAACTTTATTTTCTAACCCACTTAAGGTCCTCAACAAAAAGCCTGTTTTTATCTCATTTTTCTTGGGAAAATGCAATCAGCCACGTCTCCGTCCGTCGCCGCGCCAGGCATAAAACAGCTTGTTGATCCAAGTGGCGATGAATTCAAATTTACCGAAAAAGCGATGTTGCATCGCATGCGGGAAACGGTACGAAAACAAAATACGCTGACGCCAGGCCGGAAGCTTTTCCGGCTTGATGCTGTAACGTTCGATTTTCAACAGTGTCTTTTTATCCAATCCAGCCGAACCGGGCAGCAATTTGTAATTCAACTCGCCCTGTCCAAGGTTGATTTTCGCATGCCCGACCCGATCGTAAGGAAACTGCAACAGTTCCGCCGCCACCGCATCGGCGGCGATCATATCGTTACCGATGACAATGCGGTCGAAATTGATCGGAACGCAAAGATGCGGCCCCAAGCCGCCGCAAAGCTGCGTCGCACCGATCACCGCCAGGTCGGGTCGCATCACTCGCGCTGCGCCGGCAATTACCCGTTCCAGTACGCTTTGCCCTTTCAAGTGATAGATACTTTTACGGCGCTCGGCGATCGCTCCGTACATGTTTTTCTGCGACAGCGTCACTCCGCATTCCCAATGGTGCTTAGGCGTCGGCATGCTGATGATCTTCACCGCCGGATCGAGCAAAGTTTTCGGCAGCAGAAGCGGAATATCCAGGTCCTTCGTATAAAACTTTACCGTCGGTTGCCGCGAAAGATTGACAAACGGCACTTTCAATTCTGCAAGCATCGCCAGGTAACCGCGCCTACGTAGCATTTTTTCATCAATGTTGAACGAGCGCATATCGGCTTCGCAAACGAAAGGCTTGGCACCGATCTCAAGCAACGTTTCCAGCACGCCGGCGACAAGCTCCGGTTCGGTAAACGACGACGGTACACCGGTGATGCCCCCGCCCAAATTGACCTTGACCGCAACCTGGTCTCCGGCACCGAACATTTCACGAAATCCAATCGCTTCCATTGCATGATGCGCTGCAGCTCGGGCATCACCTTCGATGGCCGCGATGAACACCTTGGCTTCGGAGGACAATTCCGTCTTGCGCGGAACTTCCCAACCGACCAGGCGGCCGTCTTCTTCCTGAACAACCAGACGGTCGGTTTGAATCAAGGTCATACCTTTCACCAGCCTCCTCGCCGGACACGGATTTCTGCCTTCGACGGCCACTACCGGAACGTTTTGCTGTTGCGCACACTTACTGTACGTAGCATAGTAATGTCTTGGAACAGTAATGAAAATGGCGATTTTCGTTCCCTGACAGAGACAGATCCCGATAATCAAGGACGAATCGCCTGCTTGTCATGCAATTGCTCACGCAGCGGGAACATATGTTGAAGAAAACAAGCATCAGCTGGCTCAAGTTTGAGCTGATCCTGCTGTCGATATGCAGTGTTTTACCGCTTTTGCTTGCTTTCCAGGAAGTATGGAGCAACGGCTATTTAAGTCACCAAATGCCCATCGCCGCCGTTCGGGTTTTTCTGCAATTTTATTGGCAACACTTTTTGGTCTGGTTGATCGGCGTTCATTGCTTCGGGCTGTTTACTCTGTTGGGTTCGATTCGGGCGACTTCATTTCGTCGCGCGCTATACTTTGCTGTTTTTTCCGTAATCATTGCGTTTGGATTGAATTTTTTAATTCAATACATCGTCTTTAATTTCGCCACCAAACAAGCCTTTACCTTTGTTAATCAAGTGCATCAATTCCCCGGCCAGGTACCCAACCAATTCAATGCGGCCGTCGATATCATGCTGGCTCCGCTTTTCGACATCGGTAATATGTGGTTTTCGTCCAGCGGATTCCCCTGGCCAGCAAAAGCCATTCTTTTCGCTGTTCATCTTGTCGTAAGCTTTTTCATTGCATGGGGACTGACGGTTCTGTTCCGCTATTTCCGCACGCGAAAAGCAACATCGAAAAAAACATCGGTTCCCGTTCGCCTTCAGATCATTGCAAAGCCGGGTTATCTGTTTCCCGCTTTTCTACTGATTCCCCTGCTTTTGTTGATTACCTCGGCGGCCCGACCTGATGCTCCGGAGGCGGGACTGCCCAACATCCTCCTGGTCAGCATCGATACCCTGCGTGCCGATCATCTTTCCTGCTACGGATACGAACAGAAGACGACGCCCGCCATCGACGCACTGGCAGCCAACGGCGCCGTTTTTACCCGAGCGATCAGCCAAAGCAATTGGACGCTGCCTTCTCATGCTTCCATGTTGACCGCCCTGTATCCGAACGAGCATAACTGCACGATCGTCACCGGCACTCAGCTTCCGGCGAAGATCATGACCTTGCCGGAACTGCTGCTGGAACATGGATACCAAACCTTCGGCATTTCCAGCGTGATATTCATCAGCGAATCCTACAACCTGGCGCAAGGGTTCGAGCAATTTCAATACCGGCCCTTCAGCGCCGGCGAGGCGGTCGATCAAGCCATCGCCCTGCTGAATAAGCGCCAACCTCGTCCCTTTTTCATGTTTCTGCATCTATACGACCCGCATGATCCTTACTACCCGCCCGATGATTACCGACGCATGTTTCCACCCCGGGAAAAAGTCACTGCCGAGGACGGTGATCTGCCAAGTTTGTTCGAACGGCAGGGAAGGCCCTCGCCTGATGACCGGAGCGTCGCCATCCTGAAACAACTTTATGACGGAGAAATCCGCTATTGCGACGATCAACTGCAACGCCTTTTCGGTTGGATGAATCGACAACGACTGATGGACAACACGATCGTAGTCATTACCTCCGACCACGGAGAATCTTTCGGTGAGAACAATGTATTCGCTCACGGCAGCAAACTGTATTCACAACAGATTCACGTTCCGTTGATTGTCGCTTATCCGCAAAAAATTCCGGCGCAAACGCGTATCGATACCTTGGTCGAAGCTTCCGTTCGCCTGGTGCCCACGGTGTTGAATCTTGCCGGGCTGTCTGCCGACGATTACCTCGGACAGCCCAACCTGTTTGCCGACAATGCCGATGCAACCGGCCTCCCTGCACATAGTGAAACCTTTATGCAGATGGCCGGGCAATACGCGGTTATGGACGACCAATGGAAGGTCATCACCTACCGGGCTGACGGTCAAATTCAGGAAGATTTGACTGAACTTTACGACGTGCAAAACGATTGGGGCGACGCGCATAACCTTGTCGAGCAACAGCGCGACGTCATGCGGCGTTACCTCAACACCTACCTGGCCGCCTATCTGGAGCGGGAACAGGCTTGGAAGAATTTCACGGCTAAGGACGTTCGGCTCGGCGCGGGTGAATTGAAACGCCTACGCTCTCTGGGCTACCTCAATTAATCGTCAGTTTTTTTGCATCGTCTCCCCGGCGAAGCGTTGACTTGACCCGGGGGCACAAGTAGAATGCTGCGAATCGAGTGAAACTACGGGGTTTTTACGTTTTTCCGGAAAACAGCATGTCAAAAAACAGCACTGACACCGACAGCTTCAAGGTAACCTACAAACAACCCGAAACCGGTTCGAAACAAGGTCTATCCTGGTTGGTCGGCAACATGCGCTTTGAAAACAAACTGATGTTGATGGCTTTGTTCTTCGCCGTCATTCCGCTGATCGGTTACGCCATGCTGAGCTTGACCAATTTCCGTCAGTTCAGCATCGAAAGCGCTGAACGTGACCTGGAACACTTGGCGAAAAGTTTACTGATGCTCTGCGAAGCCCAGGAAGCGCTCGATCGTATCAAAGAAAGTGGTGCGCCAAACGTCGAAAATGTCGACGCCATTTCCGGAGCTTCCCCGTCCTGGCGTGACGGCAACGAATTCCAATCGCTGCGCGGGATGCTGAAGAACATTCGCGTTGCGCAGACCGGCTATTGCTATGTCTTCGACTCCAAAGGCGATGTCATTATTCACCCTCGCCTGGAAAATGAGGATTACAACAAACTACCTGACTATGAAAAACAAGTTTTTCATACCCTGCGCGATATCGCCATGACTGCTCCAACCGGACAGATCAGCACGTACCGTTATCCATGGCCCGATGACAAAGGACACATCCGGTCAAAGATCGCCAAGCTGGTTTACTTCGAACCTTACGATTGGATCATCGGCGTCGCCGCACATGAAAATGAGATCTTGCAACCCTACGTCAGCGGTCGCAATATCTTTATTTTCATCCTCACCGCTACCATCTTGTTGGTCGCGGTGATGGTTGTGGTGTTTTCCCGGTTAATTATGAGGCCGATTAAACATCTGACCAAAGCCTCGGCCCAGATCAGCCAGGGCGATTACAGCGTGGAAGTGCCGGCGGTACGCTCGAAAGATGAAATCGGCTCGTTGGCCCGTTCGTTTCGCCTGATGGTTTATGAAATCCGCCATGCCCACAACGACCTGCTGGAATGGAGTAAAACGCTCGAGCAGAAAGTCGACAAGCGTTCGAAGGAACTGAAAAAGGCGCACGAGCGCATGCTGATGGCCGAGAAAATGGCTTCGCTGGGTAAGCTGTCGGCGATGGTCGCGCATGAAATCAACAACCCGCTTTCCGGAATTCTCAGCTACCTGAAGCTGACCGATAAACTACTTAAACGCGATTCGACCGATGAGAAGAACCTGGAGAACATTTATAAGTACCTCGATATTTCCGCCAGCGAGGTCAAACGCGTCGGCGAAATCGTGCGCAATCTGCTGATGTTCTCCAAGCGCAATTTCGGCGAGTTCGGCACCGACCACCTGAACACGATCATTGAGAAGTCTTCCGCGTTGATCAAACACAGCCTCGACGTCAAAGGCATGGAGTTGATTATCGACATCGACCAAACCGGCAGCGATTTGCTGTATTGCGATCCCAGCGGTTTGCAACAGATGTTGATGGCGCTGATGGTCAACGCCATTGACGCGATGGACAAAGGCGGCAAGCTGACAATCAAGACCAATTACAGTCAACAAGATGAAATCACCATCACGGTCAGCGACACCGGCAAAGGCATACCCGACGATGTGCTGCCTCACATCTTCGAGCCTTTCTTCTCGCAAAAGGAATCGAAAAAAAGCATCGGCATGGGGCTATCCGTGGTATACGGCATTGTGCATTCGCATCGCGGCACGATTCAGGTCAACTCCAAACTCAAAGAAGGAACGACCTTCGTCATTACCTTGCCGCGGGAACAAGCTCCCGGTGAAGAACCGGACAAAGAAAGCGAAGAATCCGATTTCTGAGAAAGGAAAAGTTGAATGCAACCTCAAGACATCGGGATTTTAATCGTTGACGATGAATTCTCCGTACGCGACTCGCTGTGCAGTTGGTTTCAGGCCGACGGCTACCGCGTCGACACTGCCGCCGACGCCACCGAAGCACTGCAAAAGTTGCAGAAGGGCTCGTGGAACATCGTGCTGCTCGACATCAAAATGCCGGGCATGGACGGCATCGAATTGCAGCGTCACATTAAAAAGATCGACCAGAAGATCATCACCATCATCATCACCGCGTTCGCGTCGGTCGACACCGCCATCCAGGCGTTGAAAGACGGCGCGTTCGATTACATCTGCAAACCGATCGATCCCGATGAACTGAGCCACCTCGTACGCAACGCTATCGACCGCCTGCGGCTGGTCGCCGAAAACGTCAGCCTGAAAGAGCGCGTCGACGAAATGTATGCTGTCGACGAAATTATCGGCGAAACCCCGCCGATGAAAAACGTGCTCAAGATGATTCACGAAGTCGCCAAGACCGATGCGACCGTGATGATCCGCGGCGAAAGCGGCACCGGCAAAGAGTTGGTCGCCCGCGCCATTCACATGAACAGCAACCGCCGCTACTTCCCGATGGTCTCCATCAACTGCGGCGCCTACCCGGAAGGGCTGCTGGAAAGCGAGTTGTTCGGCCACGAAAAAGGCGCCTTCACCGGCGCGCAATATCCGCGCAAGGGTAAGCTGGAAATGGCCAACAAGGGCACCATCTTCTTCGACGAAATCGGCGACATCACGCCCAAGATGCAGATGGATCTGCTGCGCGTGATCGAAACCAAGCGCTTCTACCGCCTCGGCGGCAACAAGGAAATCGGCGCCGACTTCCGCGTGATCAGCGCCACCAACAAAAATCTGGAAGACATGACCAAAGAAGAAACCTTCCGCGAAGATCTCTACTACCGCCTCAACGTGTTCTCGATCACCCTGCCCGCGCTGCGTGAGCGCGCCGCCGACATTCCGTTGATCGCCGACTACCTGCTGAAAAAGTATTCCGAATCGATGAGCAAACACTTCACCGGCTTCAGCGACGCCGCCACCAACAAAATGATGAAGTATACCTGGCCCGGCAACGTGCGCGAATTACGCAACGTCATCGAACGCGCTACCGTCGTGGCCAAGTCGGAAAAAATCGATGAAGGCGACCTCTCCTTCGCCATGGCCGGCGAAGAGGAAACCTCGTCGCAGATGGCCTCCCTGCAGGAACTGGAGAAAAAGCACATCGAGCAGGTGCTCAAACAATTGAATTGGAACATCAGCCGCGCGGCGGAAATCCTCGAGATCGACCGCGCCACGCTATACAACAAGATTAAAAAATACGGCCTAAGGGACTGAGTTTGGCGTCTTACATTTATCTGCTCGCCCTGGGAAAAGTCGATTCCCACCTGCTGACTTTCGGCGAGCAATGCATCCGGGAAGCATTTCACTTAGAGACCAAAATCAGTTCGCGAAAAATCAAAATCAAAGACGCCTACGACAGCGTGCGCAACCAATATCATTCGGCGAAAATGTTGAAAAAGGTGATCGAAGACCCGCCGCCTGACGCGTTGCGTATCTTCGGTTTGACCGACGTCGACCTGTTTCTGCCGATCTTCACCTTTTTGTTCGGCGAGGCGCAGCTCCACGGCCCGGGCGCGTTGCTGTCCACCTTCCGCCTGCGCAACAGCTTCTACGGCCTGCCGGAAAATCCGACGCTGTTTGAATCGCGCGTGAAAAAGGAGATCGTCCACGAGTTGGGCCACACCTTCGGCCTGGTCCACTGCTTCGACCCGGTCTGCGTCATGCGACCGTCCACTTATGTTGAAGACGTCGATCAAAAGTCGCACGAATTTTGTGACCTCTGTCGCCATCAGGTCATGGAAAATATTGCGGGTGCCTAATTAAGTATCAATCAGAATCTGGAATATTATTCCTGCGCCGGTTCGGCCGGAGCGGCTTCCACGGAAGCGGGCGGCTTGAGTGTGCCCAACTGCTGCTCGGCCGGTTCGAAGTCGACGTCGGGAAGCTTCCCCGCCAGGCAATTGATAAACACCGAAGCCTGTTCGGCCATCATTTCCTGCGCTGCCTGCTGCGGGTTGGTCATGCCGCCGGCCATCGCCAGGCTCATCATTCTGGAAGCGGCTTCTTCCTGCTTTTTCTTCATCAACGCTTCGCATTCCGGCGTGATCAAATCATGCATCTGGGCGAAAGCATACATCGAAATGAACAACCATTTACCTTTGATCAACTCCTGCACGACCTGCTTTTTCAGTTCGTCGTCAGCTTTGATTTTCTCGCGAAACGCACTCAGGCTTTCATCGCTGGTATTGTATTGCTTCAGCAATGCGTCGCTCTCGGCCTGGGCTTCTTCCCCGCCGCCTTGCTGCAACTCGAAAAAGGCCTTGGAAATGGCTACATAAGATTCCACCGTCAGCGGCGTTTCCGACTTGGAGCAGCCGATGAACATCGCCAGACAAATCAAACTCAATAGGCAAATCATCTTGCGCATTGCAAAACTCCTTGAGGATTTTGGGTGGGCTCAGCCTAGCACCCGACCCACCGCTTGCCAACTTAATAAAACTTCGCCCCCCGGCGCCAACCAGGGGGCGAACGGAAACTGAGTGGCTTGAGTGAACCTTACTCAGTCAGGAAGAACTCTTTGGCGACCTCGTCCCAATGTTCCGGATCGAGGTTCTTGGCCACGCCGCTGACCGGCGAACCGCCGTCGCCGGCGACTGCGCCCATCTCGACGTGCGCTTTGGCGAACAGGTTCTCGACCGCCGTCTCGGTCCATTTCTGGGCCATCACGCCGGACAGCAGGTTCTTCAAGCTGACCGACAATTTCGGCGACTGCACTTTGACCATCCAGGCACCGTAGGGATCATCGTTGATTGCCTGGGCCGACTCGGCCAGCCCGGCATTCACTTCGACCACCTCGCCGCTGACCGGCGACAGCATGTCGATGCTTTTGCCGTCGATGACCAGCGTCCAGGCCTTTTCGCCCTGGCGCACCGTATCGCCCACCTGCGGCAGCACGACTTTATCGATCTTGCCGATCAGCTTCTGGGCGAAATCGTCGACGCCCACCGCTGCCAAGCCTTCGCCTTCGGTATGCGCCCAGGTGTGGCCGGGGTGATAGCTGACGCCTTCGGGGACCAGAAAACCCTTGATCATATTGATCGCACGGCTGACCACCGTTTCTTTGGCTTCCACCGGTTGGGCCGGCGCCTGCATCAGCTTGTAGTAAATCGCGAACAGGCCGATGAAGAGAAAAGCGACCGCGTATTCCAAAATCTTGGTGTCTCGGACGTAATCGACAAAGTGGAAATACTCACCCATTGTTTTTCTCCTTTTCCCTACTCATCGGGGAATTCGGGCAACCGGTAAAGAACCGGCATACGATTCACAACCCAACGGAACGCCAGCACACCGAGGGTCACCAGCGTCAGCGAACCCATCACTTCCATCCAGTGCGGAATGTAGACTTCCGGCGCGTTCCAGTTCAGACCAATCACCACCACGTTGAAACGGTTGACCAAAATGCCCAACACCGTGATGATGCTGGCCGCGCGCACCATTTTGATGCTGTCGGTGCGAACGGCGCGCGTGAACATCCAGAGCGGTAGTACAACGAAGCCGATGACTTCAACGCCCAGCCAGGCACCCCAACCGCTCCACAGGTGCTGCCAGGTGAAACCGTGAACCATCGAGAGGATCTTGAGGCAGAAGTAAGCGAACAGCGTGTAACCGGCCGCCTTGCCCAGACCCATGGTCATGCGGTGGATTTTTTCGTGATCGCTGGCTTCGACCTGGTGGCCGAACACCTTGTGCGAAATCATGCTTTCGACAATCAGCATCGCCAAGCCGCCTGCGATGCAGGAAGCGAAGAACAGGTACGGAATGTAGGTCGAATACCACAGCGGATGCAGTCGCGAGGGCATGATCAGGAACATCGCGCCCAATGCCGACTGGTGGCCCATCACCAGCACCGAACCCAGGATGATCAGAGCGATGTGAATCTTGTGCAGATGATGGCGAACTTTGCGCCAGCCCAGCCACTCGACCGCCGCCGGCAGAAATTCGAAAAATTGAATCGTCAGGTACAGCGCCAGGTGCTCGGCAACCAGAAAGAGCACCGAAGCGGTACCGAAGTAGATGAACGGTTTGGGCAGAAACCACGGACGGCCCAGGTCGATGACCAAGCCCGCGATCGCGAAGAAGTAGCCCAGGAATCCGGTGAGGATGGCCGGGCGGACCATCGATTTGTAATCGTCGCGGCCGAAGATGTAAACGCCGACGACCATGATGAAGCCGCCGGTGGCCACCGCGACGCCGAAGAACATATCGAAGGCCAGCCACATGCCCCAGGGGTTGGTGTCGCTCAGGTTCGTCGACGCGCCCAACCCGAACAGGAAGCGGTACAGAATCACCGGAATGCCGACGGCCAGGATGGCTCCGGCGATTATATTGAAGGGGGTGATCAGACTGCGAATGTATTCGCCGACGGTTTTACCCAAGAAGATGTTCTCTCGAATCCACTCGCGGGGGGTGGTATGCATGGTGTGTTCACTCATTTCTGCACCCCCTTCGTTTCATCTTTACCGCTGACTTTGCGACCCTTCGAAATGACGTAGAACCCGGCGAGGATGATCGGCAAGGTGATGTGCATCACCGGGATCGTCGCCAGGTAGCCGTAAGTCAGTTTCGGCAGCGCGGTGGTGCCCAGATGCATGTTGAAGCCCAACTCTTCGAAGGGCTGCTTGGAAATGTACATCCAGCTCGTGCCGCCGACTTCGTGTTCGCCGTAAATATGATCGACGTATTCGCTGTCGTTGATGATGCGCTTGCGGGCGATCGTGATCAGTTCGGACCGCTTGCCGAAGATCAGCGCGTCCATCGGGCAGGTTTCGACGCAGGCCGGAACGCCGCCGTCTTTGATCCGCGGATAGCACATCGTGCATTTGGTCACCCGCGGGGTGAAGGCGTTGTCGTATTCGTAGGCCGGAATGTAGAACGGGCAGGCTTGCATGCAATAGCGGCAGCCGATGCATTTGTGCTCGTTCCAGATCACCGCGCCTTCCGGCGTTTTGTCGAAGGCTTTGGCCAGGCAGGCCGAGAAGCAAGCCGGTTCGTCGCAATGCATGCATTGGGTTTTGACGAATGCAGGCGGCCTGTTTTCTTTTTGGTATTTGTTCACCACGGTATGCGCCGTCGAACTGGTGCGGCGCTTGGTTTCAAAAACTTTATCGTTGTCGAACGATTCCGCCGGCGCGCCCAGGTTGTTGACTTGGTTGCAAGCCTGTTCGCAGCTGCGGCAGCCGATGCAACGGCTGATGTCGCAAAGCACGCCGTAACGATCGGGGTAACCTTCAAACTCTTCGCTGGCCCGGCTCGGTTTGGCGACGCTCGCCGCCCCTGCGGCGCCGGCGCCCGCCAGCAGTTTCAAAAAGCCTCGTCTGTTCATCGCCATGGCTCTTACTCTCCTTGCTGATTCTGATTGCCGCTCGAGGCAGGCGCTTGCCGCTTCGCGTGGCATTCGGTGCACTTCATCGGGCCACTGCCCATGTCGCGGTGACAATCCATACACTGTTTGTGATACGCCGCTTTGAGCGACAACTTGTCTTGCGTACCTTCCACCTTCTTGGCTTTCGGGTGACACGCGCTGCATGCGGGCGTCACGCCGGCCGGGCTGTGGTGGTGGCACGATGCGCAGCTGTCGGCGAATTCAACGTGCATTTCATGCGTGAAGGTCACCGAATCGTAGAGATTGACCATGTTGTCAATTTCGATGACATCCGGTACGGGTTGCGGCGTCGGTGTCGCTTGTGGTGTCGCTTGAGTGTCCGCCTGCTCGGCCGCGGCCATGACTACGACCAGCAGCAGGCACAGGGCCGCGATCACGACCCCCAGAGCTTTCTGCTTGAGCTTCCTTTCGTCCATCAGTTCACCTCTTCGTGCTATATCCTGCAAACCCACCACGGGTCTGCTACCTACCGCTTGGACTCTTCACCGAACAACTTACGAGCAATCAGTTCCCACTTATCCGCTTCAATTTCCTGCGCTACGCCGTGCACCAGCTTCTCACCGTCGCCGTAGACCAGACCCAACTCCGGGAAGCTTTCACGGACGAAACGAGCCTTCTGCAGGTCGATCCATTTCAAAAAGCGGGACGGAGTATACAGGTCGGGCAACTCTTGACTCAAGGCGTCCGGCAACAATTTCATGATCCAGCCTTCTTTGTACGGTGAATCACCGATCAGGTGCGGATCTTTCATGGCTTTCGTGTTCACTTCGAACACCATGCCGCTGATCGGAGCCAGCTGGGTAAGGGAGCGATCGCCGAAGTGAATCGTCCAGGCCTTTTTGCCTTTGGCGATCCGAGTGCCCGGTTCGGGAACATCGACCTTGGTGATGTCGCCGACGAACCGATGCGTGAAGTCATCCAGCCCAACTTCGACCACTGCCCGGCGCACGCGCACCCAGGTGTGACCCTGATGGAACAGGATGTCTTCGGCTTCGTTGGCCTCGCTCATTTGTTGTTGCGATTGAGCCTTGGCTTCCACGATTTGCTGAGCGCGTGTCTCAGCCAGACGTTTCACCACCAACACATCAACGGCGATGGCGATGGCGAAGGTCAGAACGACAAACAGGGCAACCATGGTGATCTCCTTCCTTTTATGTGGTCACAGGTTGGACCGTGTTGATGATCACTGTTAAGGTCACTGTTGCGATGACTAGAATCAGTACCATTTCTTTCCTCCTTCAACGAACCGCCCCTAAAAATGTACAAGAAACAGGCCAATTTTGGCATTTCGATAAAGCAACACTGCAATAATCAGAATTTATTCCATATTTACAAATCTTTATCTAAGATAAATTAATTGCAAAAAACGATTACTTTTATAGTATTTTGACCTGTTGTAATTGTTGAATAGTTCGACATGCTTTTTTATGGGTGAGCGCTCATTCAGCTATAACAGCATGAGATTACAAGCATTAATCCGTGTTGTATAATTCCACACCACTGTCGCGGAACTCAACAGTGAAATCGGCCCGAAAATGGTGCGATTTAGGGCGTAAAATGAGATCTAATCTCTCTGATAATGATCAATAATTGGTTGCTATTGAGATAGAGTAGCCTGTTTCATCCGCCCTGTGACAACAATCCAAGCACAAACTCCCCCCAAAGGCAGCCATCCTAAAATGCCCAGGTAGGAGAAAAAGATAAAATTCGCCCCGCCCGCGAACAGCATCATCAGGATTTGACCGATGATATTGGTACCCGCATGCGCCAGGCTGACCGGCCAAATCGATCCCGAACGCAATCGCAACCAACCAAAGACGATCGAAAGCAAAACAACGCTGACGGTAAACACGGGTATGCCGACAAGGCGATGGTCGGGGTACTGGTAGCCCATTAATATTAAAGGATAGTGCCAGACGGCCCAGATCAGACCGGTGACGATCGCCGCGATCAGCGGTTTGTCACCCAGCAATCGCAATTGCAGGTAACTGCGCCAACCAAACTCCTCCCCCCAAAGAATCGGCGTGGCAATAAGCGTCGTGATCATCATTTGCAGAAGAATCGGGAAAATGAGCCAATTTGACAGGTTCGCTGGCATTTCGGCTGCGGGAACTAATTTTTGCAAACCGCTGAGTAAATCAGGATTGCCCAAGCCCAATCCCCACCCCAATAAAGCAACGAAAGCCACCACTGCAACCGGCAGCAACCAGGCGAACAGGTACAATCGCCAGCTTTGCTTGAAGTTAAGTTTGAGACCGGCGTCGGCGAAGCCTTCGCGCGTGACCCATTTGCGCACGAGAATCGCCGCCAACGCGGGCGAAAAACCGCTGGGGATGATGGCCAACTGAAACCAGGGACTGCGCGAGGAGATACCCGCCAGGTAAATCACAAGCCAACTCAGCCAGGAAAAGCCAAAGGTAATGGATAGGAAAACTGCAATCCCGGTTGCTTTGCCCTTCATCGGTTGAACTCCAACGTCGTCTCTACATGCTTGCCCGATGGGGAAAGAAAAGCGGGGCAAGCTTCCCTGCCCCGCCGAATGTTTATTGATCTTTACTCAACGCCTTGTAATAGCTGGCCAGCCAGTACGCTGCGATGTACTCATGCCCCGAATGAACTTTCAGCACGTTCCCGCTGCCGCATTCCGAAATACGGAAAGGATTCCATTGGAAGCGGAAGCCACCCGGGCACTGAAGAGAAACCGGGAACGGATCCAGCGCCTGGTATTCCACACCACCGAATATTTCCTCCAAAAACGGGAATTGCTCCTGTAAATCGTGCAGGAAGACCGAAATCGGATCCAACGTGTAGGTCAACGGATCGCGCGCGTCGAGGTGGAAATCGTAAGACGGCGGCGGGATGAACTCGTCCAGGTCTTCGGCGATCTGCGCCGGATAAGGGTCGTCCGGAACATCCGGATCGTAATCGCCCGCCCCGATGAAAATCGCGGTGAACCAGGGATTGTGCGAAAGCCGCGTGAACGAATGCACCTGGTTTTCGAAAACCTTCAGCAGGAAGTTATAGTCGTCTTCGCTGAAGTAAACCTCGCCCAGACGCAACAAGTGGAACCAGTTTGTGTGTGACAGGTTGTTGCCGAAGTAGGAGGAATATCGGTTGAAAAAGGAAATCGTATTCAACGAGATCGCCGGGCGGTACGAATTTTTCAGGCACTTTTGCAACTCCTCCTTGAACCGTTCTTCGCCGGTGATGTGGTAGCCGTCCAGCAGCCAGGCCATGCGCATCGGCGGCAATACGTTGGGTGCGGCATCGGTAGGAAATCCGTTGGCGTCGATGATCCACCAATGGGTGGAGATCAACTCGTCGAGCACCTCGGCCACATCGGCGCGGATGATATCGAGCGTGTCTTCGTCGTCAAGGTGATCGTAAGCCATCGTCATTCCGTAGAACCAACCGGTGTATTGGTCGCGGCTGGTGCCGCCGATCCAGAAATCGCCGGCGAATTCGCCTTCTTCGATATGGTGGCAACGATCGTTGTCCGGATTATCGCACCACTCGTCGCCACCGTAGTAATGCGGGTCGTCCTGCGATCCCCAATAACGCGAGATGAATCCAGGGCGCCCATTAACGTGCAGGTATCCGTCGAGGGTATGGACCATGTTGATCATGTTGGTGCGGGCCTGCTCATCGTCGGTGATCCAATAGCGTGCGGTTTGCGTACCAAGGTAGGTGCCGGTCCAGATGCAACTGTCTCCGGCGCCGTGATATTGCGTGACTTCGCTATAGGTGTCATCGGCGAAATAGACGTGGACATTGCCGCCTTTATCGGGCTGATGCCAGGTTTCATGCCAGAGGTCGTACTCCTCGGCCTTCTGGCGCAGCGGCCCGGCTTCCGGCGTTTCGTTGTAGTCGCGCGGCATGATGTTGGACTGCGGCCAGGGGGCGATGTAATCGTCTGGTGTGTCGTCATCGGCGGTGTCGTCATCGGCTGTGTCATCGTCAGCCGTGTCATCGTCAGCCGTGTCATCGTCAGCCGTGTCGTCATCGGCGGTATCGTCGTCATCCGTATCATCGTCGCTCGAATCATCGTCGCCCGTATCGTCGTCGACGGACGTATCGTTATCATCGTCGTCATCGTCATCGTCACCACACCCAAGCAGCGGCACGGCGAGCGTGACCGAAATCAATAACATTAGAATAAACATCCAGCGGCTTGCTTGTTGACTCATCGCTTTCCTCGCTTCCCGACTAATCAATCGTTGCCCCATACGTCTCTTACGAACAACATTATAGGGAAACTGGAATATGGAACAATACGATTCAAATGTTTTTTGTATCGGAGCACTTGATTCGGTGATGAAAAGAACTACATATTAAACAAAGAAAAGAATTCACAGAAAAACGATAGGAAACCTATGAAAACAACCATTCTGACCGGTAATGAGGCTGTGGCTCGCGCCGCGGTCGACAGTGGTATTCGCGTGGCCAGCAGCTACCCCGGCTCACCGACCGTGCAAATTCTGGAAGCCGTAGCCGGCTACGAAGGCATGCACGCCGAATGGTCGCCTTCGGAAAAAGTGGCGATGGAAGTGGCGATCGGCGCGTCGATGGCCGGAGCCGCCGTGTTGTGTGCGATGAAGCACGTTGGCGTCAACATCGCCTCCGATCCGTTGATGACCTTCACCTTCAGCAAAATCAACGGTCCGCTGGTGATCACCGTCGGCGACGATCCCGGGCAGATCTCTTCGCAAAACGAGCAGGACAGCCGCATGTGGGCTGAATACGGTTTCATGCCCATGTTGCAACCTGGGTCACCGCAGGAAGCTTACGACTTCACCCGCCTGGCTTTCGATATTTCCGAACGCTTCAACACGCCGGTTTTTGTGCGCATGGTCGACCGCACTTGCCACATGGCCGGCCAAGTGGACGTGCGCGAGGCAGTTGCCCGCAAGCCCAAAGGCTTCCAGCCCGACCCCGACCGCTATAACATGGTGCCGCCTTATTCGCGGCGCGCGCGGGCGGAAGTCGAAGGACGCATTCCGGAGGTGCAGCAGTGGCTGGAAGAAGGCAACGGTTTCCGTGAGGAAATCCGCGAATCCGAATTGGGCATCGTCGCCTTCGGATTGCAGTACAACATGGTGCGCGAAATTCTGCCCGATGTATCCACCTTCAAACTCGATGTCCTTTGGCCTCTGCCCATCAAACAACTGCGGGGTTTTGCCGAAAAAGTCGACCGTATCATCGTCGTCGAAGAATTGCTGCCCTTCGTTGAATCCAAGTTGAAATTGGCGGGCATTGCTTGCGAGGGCAAACAATATTTCCCGGCCTACGGCGAAATCGATGCCGGAATGATCGCCCGCGTTTTTACCGAGTTGGGTTTTCTCGATCCGCATAAAACCGTCTTTGATGCTTCGCCGGCCGCCGACACGCCGCGCGGCGCAATGTTCTGCCCCGGTTGCCCGCACCGACCGGTAATGGTGTTGCTGCGCGAACTCGGCGTCTTTTGCCACGGCGACATCGGCTGCTACCTGATGGGTTCCTATCCCCCGTTTGACGTGCTGAAGACCTCGATCTCGATGGCCGCGTCTATCGGCATCGCCCAAGGCATGGCCAAGGCGCTCGACGGCACCGACAAGCAAATCGATAACATCGTTTCGGTGATCGGTGATTCCACCTTGATGCACTCCGGTCTGCCCAGCGTCATCAACTACGGCTACAACGACCACCGTACCAAGCTGCTCGTACTCGACAACCGCTCGACCTCGATGACCGGCCTGCAGGATAATCCGATTACCGGCAGAAGCGTGCGCGGCGAGCAATTCAACGCAATTGATATCGAGCAGGCGTTGCGCGCCCTCGGCATCGATAACGTCGTCAAGGTCAACCAGTACAACCTCGGCGAATGCAAAAAGATTTTCGAGCAAAAGTTCCTGCACGAAGAAGGCCCGCTGGCGGTAATTGCCACGGGCGAATGCGCGCTGAAATACAAAAAGAAGTTCAACTACTACTATGTCGATCCGGAGATCTGTATCGGTTGCCGCACCTGCGTGCGCGTCGGCTGCCCGCCGATCAGCATGCGGCAGTATCCGGGCAAAAAAGCAGGCGAACTCAATTCGCATATCGATCGTCACCGCTGCGTCGGTTGTTCGGTCTGCTTCCAGGTCTGCCCGGTTAACGCGATTAAGCGCTCGAAACTCGACGAAATTCCCGACGTGCCCCAGCCGGTCGATTGGGATCTGGAGTGAGGTCCGCGATGAAAAATAAAACAACGAATGTGTTTCTCGCCGGTGTCGGTGGTCAAGGTCTGGTACTGGTCAACCGTTTGTTGATGCGGGCGGCAATCCTATCCGGCCTCGACGCCAAGTGCACCGACACCCACGGCCTGGCCATGCGCGGTGGTGGTGTGATGGGTACGCTGCGCATCGGCGAGCAGGTCGGCACATCGATCTTTCAACCCGGTTGCGGCGACTTACTGCTGGGGCTGGAGCCATTGGAAGCTTACCGTTGGGCGCACATGTTGAAAGTCGGCGCGACGGTCGTAGTCAGCGTCGATCAGCAATGGCCATCAATGATTTTACTTGAACAGCAGTCTTTTCCAGCTGATTGGCATGACCAGCTACAAAAAGCCGGGTTGCAAGTCAAATCCGTGCACGGCGCCGGGCTGGCCTTGGAAGCGGGCAATTACAAAATGATCAACGTCGTCATGGCCGGTGCGCTGTCGGCATTTCTGCCCGTCGATTTCGAAAGACTCAAACAAGCGTTGGAAAACGTCGCGCCGAAAGGCACCTACGAAAAGAATCTGCAGGCGTTGCAACTCGGTCGCGAGGCTGCCCAGGCTTGACCCGTTCCGCCAACTTGTGAAACCTTGCGCTTGAACATTTCTGTGCAAAGGCAAGGTCATGAGCGATTACCGCAAGTACTGGGGCATCGATCCGCAAATCACTTACCTCAACCACGGTTCGCTGGGCAATTGCCCGCTCGCGGTGCTGGAAAAACAAACCGAACTGCGCCGGCGTATGGAAGCCGAGTTAATCACTTTCGTCGACCGCGATCTGGAAGGCTTGCTGTTCGACGCGCTACGGGCATTGGCCGATTTCGTCGGCGCACAAGCCGAGGATGTTGTCTTCGTCGAAAACGCGACCACCGGCGTCAACGCAGTGTTGCGCTCTTTGACGTTTGCCGAAGGCGATGAATTGTTGACGACCAACCATGAATACAATGCCTGCAAAAACGCGCTGCACTTTGTCGCTGATCGTTTCGGAGCCACTGTCGAGGTTGCCGACATTCCGTTTCCGATACAAAGCTCGGATCAAGTTTATAACGCCTTAATGGCTAAGGTCACCAACCGCACACGACTACTGATGATCAGCCACCTGACCAGCCCGACGGCACTGCTGTTTCCGGTCGAGCGCATCGTCGACGAACTGAACCAACGCGGTATCGACACGTTGATCGACGGCGCGCACGTGCCCGGCATGTTGCCGCTGAACCTCGACGAATTGGGCGCGGCCTATTACACCGGCAACTGTCACAAGTGGATGTGTACGCCGAAGGGCTCGGGATTTTTGCATGTGCGCCGTGACAAGCAAGCACAGATCCGCCCGCTGACAATCAGCCACGGCGCCAACTCGCGCCGCACCGACCTGTCGCGCTTTCAACTCGAATTCGGCTGGACCGGCACCAAGGATTACACGCCCTGGCTGTGCGTGCCGATTGCCATTAAGCATATCAACGAAATCTTCCCCGGTGGTTGGTCTGCTCTAATGGAACGCAATCGCAATCTCACTTTGGAAATGCGCGGTGAAGTCTGCAACGCGCTTGGCGTCGAGCCGCCATGCCCCGACGATATGCTCGGCGCGATGGCCGCGCTGCCACTACCCGACGGCGACTCCGCACCGCCACCGATGGAGTTCGATCCGTTACAGAACAAGCTGTTCCATCAATTCCACCTCGAGATCCCGGTGATCTCCTGGCCCGTACCGCCGAAACGTTTACTGCGTTACTCGGTACAGATCTACAACTCGCGCGAAGATCTGCTTCGTTTAACATCGGTTCTTTATGAAGTTCTTTAAAATAGAATTAGACAGATTTTTTCCTTGCACTTGTTCCCAAAATATGCCTTTCTTGGAATTATCATATTTGGAAAATACACTTTGCATTTTTTACAATCTGCATTAGCATTGCCGTCGACGGGGACGCGAGATTCGTGACAACTAGGGGCAGTCAATAAGGATGCAAGCATGAAGAAACGAGTCGCAATCACGGGTTTGGGGCTGGTCTGCGCGCTGGGCAACACGGTTTCGGAAGCGCTGACCAATGCGTACGCCGGCAAGTCGGGTATTCGGCGATGCGATAAATATCTTTGGGGCGAATATGGCGAAAAGATGCCGATTCGTGTCGGCGGTATTGTCGAGAATTTCGATCCCGGTAAATATGTTCCACAGAAATACGTCGACCGTTACGATCCCTGCGTCACTTTCGCCCTTGCCGCCGCGCAGGAAGCGCTGGAAGACGCTGCCATCGACTTCGATGACGAACTGCGTGACCGCACCGGCGTGTTGATCGGCACAGCGGTCACCGGCAACCAGACCTGGCACCGCGCGATGCACATGGCCTTCGTCGAAAAGCGCGCGCACGAAATGCCGGGTTGGATGATCATGCAGATCTCCGGCAACATGCCCGCCGGCTTGGTCGCCCTGCAACACAAGTTTCACGGTCCGAACGTGGCCGTGGTCAACGCCTGCGCCACCGGCGGCACCACCATCGCCATTGCCGCCGATTACATCCGCAACGGACGCTGCGACATCGCGGTCACCGGCGGCACCGAAGCGGCGATCGGCTTGTCGATGTACGGCAGCCTGACCAATGCCGGCGCCAGCAACTCCACCGAAGACCCCGAACGCGCGTGCAAGCCCTTCTCCGGCGACCGCGCCGGCTTGATCAAAGGCGAAGGCTGTGGCGTGCTTGTCCTCGAACCGTGGGAAAACGCCGTTGCCCGCGGCGCAAAAATCTACGGCGAGATTCTCGGCGATGCGCAAACCAACGACGCCTATCACATCATCGCCCCCGAACCGACCGGAGAAAGCTGGGCACGCACGATGAAACTGGCGTTGGATGACGCCGGCATCGGCACCGACGACGTCGACTGGATCAGCGCCCACGCCGCCTCGACCGTTGCCGGTGACTTGTCCGAAACCCGGGCGATCAAACTAGCCTTCGGCGAACGCGCTTATAAAATCCCCATCACGTCGACCAAGTCGATGCACGGCCACGCCTTCGGCGCTACCGGTGCCATCGAGTTGATCCTGGCCGTCGCCGCCATGCAGGAAGATAAACTGCTGCCGACGATCAACCTGACCGTGCCCGATCCGGAATGCGATCTGGATTACGTGCCCAACGAAGGCCGGCCCGGCAAAACCGAGATCCTGCTGAAAAACAGCTTCGGTTTCGGCGGCACCAATTCCTGCGTCGTCGTGAAAAAAGCCTGACCTATTCCACGATCACCGACTCGAATAACCAGTGCCGTCTTTAAGATATGCTATTTAGATCACTGTTCCAGTTTTGATGCGCTTATTACTTAACACCGTGTAAGGACTGAGCGTCACGTTTTTACCGAGCGTCACATTTTCCAGGCGGCACCCCATGCCGATGCGACAACCCTCGCCGACCTTTGTTTTTCCCGCCAGCATCACGCAAGGCTCGAGCAGCGAATCGCGACCGACTTTGACGCCGTAGTCGAGGTATGCGGTGGCCGGGTCGATGATGGTCACACCGTCAACCATCAACTGGCCCAACAACCGAAAACGAATGATTTCCGCGGCTTCGGCCAGTTCCACCCGCGAATTGACGCCCATCACCTCGTCGGCGGCGGAGGTCAACACCGCGCGCACAAGTTTGTTCTGCGCGGCGGCGATGTGCACGATGTCGGTCAGGTACATCTCGCCCTGGGCGTTGTCTTTGCCGATTTCATTAAGCGCCTGCCAAAGCAGACCGGCATCGACCAGGTAGATACCGGTGTTGATTTCGGTGATCGCGCGTTGCTCTTCGTTCGCGTCTTTTTCTTCGACGATGCCCAGCAGGTTGCTGTGATCGTCGACCATGCAGCGGCCGTAGCCGGTCGGGTCGTCCATCATCGTGGTCAGCAGCGACAGATCGGCCCCGGAGCGCCGATGGATGAGCACGAACTCGCGCAACATTTCCGCACGGATCAACGGCACATCGCCCGACAAAATCAGCACGTCGCCGTCGAACCCTTTCAACGCTCGCTTGGCCTGCAACACCGCGTGGCCGGTGCCGTCCTGCGTTTTCTGTAAGGCAAAGTCGACCTTGGCTTTGGGGAAATGATCGCCGATCGTCTGCTTCACCTGCTTGGCTTGGTGGCCAACGATAACGACGGTTTTTTTCGGCTTCAGCTTTTTCGCCAACTCCACCGGATAGGCGATCATCGGCCGGCCGCAGATCTCGTGCAGCACCTTGGCCGTTTCCGATTTCATCCGCGTGCCTTTGCCGGCGGCCAGTAATACGACGGCGATCGGTCGCATGATCTCTCCTTTTACAGCGGAATGCTGCCGTGCTTTTTCGGCGGCGAACTATCGCGCTTGTTGCGCAACAACGCCAAGGCTTCGATCAACTTTTGCCGCGTCTGCCGCGGATTGATCACTTCGTCGATGTAGCCGCGACCGGCGGCGACGTAGGGATTGCTGAACTTTTCGCGGTATTCGTCGATCAACTCCTGCCGCTTGGCCTTGGGGTCGTCCGCGCCTTTGATCTGCTTGCGGAACACCACGTTGACCGCGCCTTCCGGCCCCATCACGGCGATCTCGCCGCCCGGGTAGCTGTAGTTGATGTCCGACCGCAAGTGCTTGGAGCCCATGACGATGTACGCGCCGCCGTAGGCTTTGCGCAACACGACGGTGATCTTGGGCACCGTCGCCTCGGCGTAGGCGTAGATCATCTTGGCGCCGTGCTTGATGATACCACCGTGTTCCTGATGCACACCGGGCAGAAAGCCAGGCACATCACAGAAGGTAATGATCGGAATGTTGAACGCATCGCAGAAGCGCACGTGTCGCGCGCCCTTCAAACTGGCGTCGATGTCGAGGCAGCCGGCCTTGTGCATCGCGTTGTTGGCGACGATGCCCACCGCCTTGCCGCCCAGTGTGGCGTAACCGACTGTCAGGTTCTGCGCGTAACCGCCGTGGGTTTCCATGAAGCTGCCCTGGTCGACCACGCGCGCGATCACCTCGTGCACGTCGTAAGGCTGGTTGGGATTGGCCGGCACCAGTGTTTCGAGTTCCGGATCTTCGCGATCGGTTGGGTCTTCAACGTCGTAGCTCGGCGAATCTTCCATGTTGTTGGATGGGAAATACGCCAGCAACCGCCTCACGTTCTGCAAACAAGTACGTTCATCGGGCATGGCGAAGTGCGAAACACCGCTAACATTCGCGTGCGGTCGACTGCCGCCCAAATTTTCCATCGAAACCTTCTCGCCGGTGACCGTTTCGATTACACCCGGCCCGGTGATGAACATGTGGCTGGTGTTATCGACCATGAAAATGTAATCGGTAATCGCCGGGCTGTAGACTGCGCCACCGGCGCAGGGGCCCATGATCACGCTGATTTGCGGAATCACGCCGGAGCAAAGCGTATTGCGTAAAAAGATGTCGCCGTAACCGGCCAGGCTGTCGACGCCTTCCTGCACGCGCGCGCCGCCGGAATCGTTGAGACCGACAAAAGGAGCGCCGTTTTTCAGCGCCTGGTCCATCGCCTTGCAGATTTTTTCCGCTACGACCTTCGACAACGAACCGCCGTAAACCGTGAAATCCTGCGCGAAGGCGAACACGGTGCGACCATCGACGGTGCCGTAACCGGTGACCACCGCATCGCCGAGAAATTGTTTTTTGTCCATATCGAAATCGGTGCAACGGTGGGTAACGAAACGATCGATCTCACGGAAGGTGCCGGGATCAAACAACAATTCCAACCGTTCGCGGGCCGTCATTTTGCCCGCTTCGTGCTGTTTGTCGATGCGTGCCTGTCCGCCGCCCGCTTTGGCTTCAGCGTTTTTGGCCTCAAGATTCTGCAACGCGGTTTTCTCTTCCATTGTTCCCTCGCCGTATTGAGTTAGATGGGCGACAGTCTAGCACAATGGACGATAACGAAAAGGCATAAGATGCGGGGGGGTTGTGCCCATTTCGAGGCCAGTTTAGACTCGCGCGCGGGTGGACCGACAAGGACGGCGGTTCGGTCCGTTAACCGCTATTTATTAGGGTTTTCAGCATGGCAAAGCTATTTATTACCTGCGCTGTGACCGGGGCGGAAACCACTCGCGAGCAGTGCCCGGCGCTGCCGATCACTCCGGCGGAAATCGCCGACGAAGCCAAGCGCGCCTACGACGCCGGCGCGACGATTCTGCACCTGCACGTTCGCCGCGACGACGGCATGCCTACGCAAGATAAAGCGGTATTCGCCGAAGCGATCGAACGCATCCAGGATGCTTGCCCGATACTGATCGAAACGACTACCGGCGGCGCGGTCGGCATGAGCGACGACGAACGACTGCAGCCGATCGAGTTGTCGCCCAAACTGGCCAGCCTCGACTGTGGCTCGGTCAATTTTGGCGATGAGATTTTGCCCAACAGCCTGCCGCAAATGCGTCTTTATGCCGAACGCATGCGCGCGGCCGGCACCAAACCGACGTTGGAATGCTTCGACCTGGGCCACGTGTATAACGCGCGCATGTTGATCGACGAAGGGCTGCTCGATCCGCCCTATCATTTCAGCTTTGTCATGGGCGTGCCCGGCGGCATCCCCGCCGACATGAAAAGCCTGCTGGCGATGATCGACGCCCTGCCCTCGCAAAGCGTCTGGAGCGGCATCGGTATCGGTGGTAAAGGCAGCGCCTTCATGTGGCCGGCCACGGTATTGCTCGGCGGCAATCCGCGCGTCGGCTTCGAAGACAACGTTTACGTCAAGCGCGGTCAGATCGCCGACAGCAACGCCGCTCTGGTCGAACGGGCGGTCATGTTCATTCGCGAAATGGGTCACGACGTCACCGACATCGCAGACACCAAGCACATCCTCAATGTCTAAGGAGGTGGCTCATGCAAAAACGGGGCAACAAGTACGGAACACATCGGGTAATCGAGCCACAGGGCGTGCTGCCGCAACCGGCATTGCGCTTGAACAACGACATGTCCGAAATCTACGACAACGAAATCCTCTGTGACGTCATCACGCTCAACGTCGACTCGGCCAGCTTTAAGGCAATCCTCGACCGCTCCGAAGGCCAAGAAGAAAAAATCAAAAAGATCATGCTCGATATCGTGAGCAAATACGGCAAGCACAAGAATCCCTGGACCGGCTCCGGCGGTATGTTCATCGGCACGGTGCGGCAGATCGGCGACGCGCTCAAGGGCAAAATCGACCTGGCCGAAGGCGATAAAATCGCCAGCCTGGTCAGCCTCAGCCTGACACCGTTGTGCATCGACGAGATTCTTACCATTCACAAGGAAAACGATCAGGTCGACATTAATGGTCAGGCCATTTTGTTCGAAAGCGGTGTCTGGGCGAAACTGCCCGACGATATGGACGAAAAACTCGCTCTAGCCGTGCTCGATGTGGCCGGCGCGCCGGCGCAGGTGCAAAATCTGGTCAAGCCGGGCAACACGGTGCTGGTTATCGGCGCCAACGGCAAAAGCGGCCTGCTGTGCTGTTGCGAAGCCAAAAAACAGGCCGGTGCAACGGGTAAGGTGATCGGCAGCGTGCGCCGGGAAGAAGCGCGCGCGGTAGTGGCCGATTCTGGCTTCGTCGACGAAGTGATTCTTGCTTCGGCCGACGACGCGCTGGCGATGCTGGCAGCGGTGGAGCAAGCCACCGGCGGCGAGTTGGCCGACGTGGTCATCAATTGCGTCAGCCGCGATAACTGCGAGATGGGCTCGATTCTGCCCTGCAAGGAAGACGGTATCGTTTACTTCTTCTCGATGGCGACCAGCTTCACCAAAGCCGCCCTCGGCGCAGAAGGCGTCGGCAAAGACGTCACCTTGATCATCGGCAACGGCTACACCAAAGACCACGCCGCAATTACCCTCGACCTGGTACGCGAATCCGAATACATCCGCCGCGTGTACACGGAGCGCTACGTGAAATGAGACTGGAGTAAAGCAGATGAAAAAAACCAAGCGAGCCAAATTCTACGCCAAAGTCCCTGCCAGGCAATGGACCGACTGGCAGTGGCAGGTGCGCAACCGCATCACCGACGTCAAGCGGCTGCGCGAAGTCTTCCCCCAAATCAGCGACGAAGACGCCGACGACATCCAGAAAGTGCTAAGTCGCTTCCGCATGGCGATAACGCCTTATTACGCCAGTCTGATCGACATCAATAATCCGCACTGTCCGGTTAAGCAGCAGGCGATCCCCAGCGGCAACGAATTGCACGACGCGCCCGGCGACATGAAAGATCCGTTGGAAGAAGACCGCGATCAGATCGCCCGCGGGCTGACGCATCGCTACCCCGACCGTGTGCTGATGCTGGTGACTGACATCTGCAACATGTACTGCCGTCATTGCACAAGACGGCGGTTGGTCGGTGAACGCGACGCGGCCTACAGCGAAAAAGTGATCGCCGCGCAAATCGCGGAAATCAAAAAACGGCCGCAGGTGCGCGACGTGCTGCTTTCCGGCGGCGACCCGCTGACGATGAGCAACCGCAAACTGGAATCGATTCTCAAGCGACTGCGCGCGATCAAACACGTGCAGATCATACGCATCGGTTCCCGTTCACCGGTGGTCAATCCGTTCCGCATCACGCCGGCACTGGTAAAAATGTTGCGCCGCTACCATCCGCTGTACATCAACGTGCATTTCAATCACTACAAGGAACTGACGCCCGAAGCCGTTGCTGCCTGTACACGTCTGGCCGACGCCGGTATTCCGCTGGGCAATCAATCGGTACTGTTGCGCGGGGTCAACGACTGCCCCCACATCATGAAAAAGCTTGTACACGAATTATTGATGGCGCGTGTGCGACCGTATTACGTCTACCAATGCGATCTCTCGATGGGCATCAGCCATTTCCGCACACACGTCAGCAAAGGCATCGAAATCATCGAAGCCCTGCGCGGCCATACCAGCGGGTTGGCCGTGCCGACGTTCGTCGTCGACTGCCCGGCCGGCGGCGGGAAAGTGCCGTTGATGCCTAATTACGTACTCAGCCACAGCGATGACAAGGTTGTGCTGCGCAACTACGAAGGCGTGATCACCGTTTACGAAGAACCGCACATTTATGGCACGGTATGCGGCCTTGACCCGGCTTGTCAGGATCCGACCTACCATTGCGATTTCGGCCCGGCGCGCTTGATGCGCAATCCGAAAATGGCCATCGAACCCAAACTTCGAAAGTTGGATTCGGATTGAAAATTTTCGACGCCATCGCTGCCGAGCCCGGACCGTTCTTCATCGTCGGTTCGAACAAAAACGCCGGCAAAACAACCCTGCTGAACCGGCTCAACAAAGAGTTGACGCAACGGTTGTCGACTCCGCCCGGGCTGGCGACCATCGGGCGCGACGGCGAAACGGAAGACATCATTTGGCGGCACCCGAAGCCGCCGGTTTTTTTAAACACAGGGAACTGTTTCGTCACCGTCGAACCCGAATTGAAAAAAATCGTCGGTGAGGCCGAAGCCGTAGAAACGTTGCCGTTCCGCACTGCCCTTGGCCCGGTTGTGGTGGGTCGCGCGATTCAATCGACACAAGTCGAGTTGATCGGCCCTGACACCAATCAACAGTTGTGGCAGGCGATTGATCATTTGCATGCCTGCGGCGCTACACATCAGTTGATCGACGGCGCTTACGATCGTCGCACCCAAGTAGCTTCTCACGATGGTGCGCGCCTGGCCCTGGTGCTCTCGGCCGACATCGCTAAAGACGAACAGCAAGCGGCAGACTGGCTGACGCGGCAAATCGAATGGTTTGCCCTACCGCCTGCGCCGCCGGAGTTGCGTCCGACCGATGAGAAACCGCTTGGTCTACACGACCTGAACGGGCAAGCTTTGTTCTGCAGCGGCCCGTTAACCGATACGTTGGCGGAACAACATTTCGATCGGTTGGCGCAACTGCCTTTGATCATCGAAGACGCAACAAAAGTTTTTCTATCGCCGTTGTGGTGGCGGCGCCTGAAACGCAAATCGCCCGGTGTCTACGTTTTACACCGGCAACGCTTACTTTTGATTGCTTCCAATCCGAAGGGATTGCTGCGTGAATTCGATCCGCAAACATTTTTCGATACGCTAAAACAAGCGGCGCCGCATTTGCCTTTGATCGACGTCGAAGCGGGATTGGAATACCAGCCACCCGCGAGTTGACAGCGGCAAGCGCCGTTTTAACATGTGCCGTCGGCATTGTTTGAGGTTGCGAAATGCGTTTAGGTCTGGACGCGAAAAAGGTTGAGCACGCCCGCTTACTGGCTCGCGCCGTCACCGAGCCGGTACTGCAGATGATCAACACCTACACCACCGACAGCGTCGAGCGCACGACCTTGCGTTTAATGGGGTTGGAGGGAGCCGACGTCGACGACATTCCCTTCGCCAACGTGCTGGTCACCCACCTGCGTGATCGCGTCGGCGAAGGTATAGGTCCGTTGGTGGCCGCCGCGGCGAAAGAACGTGAGATGTCGCTGGCGGACCTTGCCGAAGCGGTGAGCGACGAAGAAATCGAGCTGCGCGACTTTCGCCCTGACGATCGACAAAACGGCTTGGTCGCAGCGGAAGAACGTATCCGGCAGACACTGGCGCGCGTCGACGAGCAAACCACCGCGCGCCGGCAGATGATCGACGAACTGGGCATCGGGCAACAACCGTGGCTGTACGTCATCGTCGCCACCGGCAACATTTACGAAGATGTCGCTCAAGCGCAAATGGCCGCGCGGCAAGGCGCGGACATCATCGCCGTCATCCGCAGCACCGCGCAAAGTTTGCTCGATTACGTACCGGAAGGCATCACCACCGAAGGATTCGGCGGCACCTACGCCACCCAGGCCAATTTCCATTTGATGCGCCAGGCGCTGGACGAGGTCAGCCGCGAGGTCGGTCGGTATATTCAACTGGTCAATTACGCATCGGGCTTGTGCATGCCGGAGATTGCGGCGATGGGCGCACTCGAGCGGTTGGACATGATGCTCAACGATTCGATGTACGGCATCCTCTTCCGCGACATCAATCCGCTGCGCACCTTCGTCGACCAGCACTTATCGCGCACGATCAGTGCCTACGCCGACATCATCATCAACACCGGCGAAGACAATTACCTGACCACCGCCGACGCCGTCGAAGCGGCGCACACCGTGCTGGCCAGCGATTTGATCAACGAGCGCTTCGCTTACGCCGCCGGCATGACCGCCGATCGGATGGGCCTTGGACATGCCTTCGAAGTCAAGCCGGACCTGGACGACAGCTACCTTTACGAGTTGGCGCAGGCGTTGTTGATCCGCGAAGTTTTTCCCGATCACCCGATCAAATTCATGCCGCCGACCAAATACATGAACGGCAACGTCTTCCGCGGCTACGCCATGAACACCATGTTCAACTTCACCGGCGCGATCACCGGCCAAGGCATTCAACTGTTGGGCATGCTGACCGAGGCATTGCATACGCCTTACTTGATGGACCGCGCGTTGGCCATCGACAACGCCAAGATGATTTTCAACGCCAGCCGTAAGCTCGGCGAGAGCCTCGAAGTGAAACCGGATTCCTGGCTGTCCCAGCGCGCCGAGCAAGTTCTCGACGACGCCATCACCATGCTCGAACAAATCGAAAAGATGGGGATGTTCGCCGCTATCGCCGCCGGTATGTTCGCCGACGTCAAGCGTCCGGAAGACGGCGGAAAAGGCGCCGACGGCGTCATCGAAAAGAGCAACGATTACCTCAACCCGTTACCGGCAATCTTGAAAGAGAAAATCCATGCCCGCACCTAAAATACAGCAGGTCGACCGACACAACGTGCGACCTTACGGCGATACAATGGATGACGGCGCCGTGCAGATGAGTTTCACGCTGCCGATCAAACTCAACGCGGAAGCCGTCGAAGCCGCCAAGCAACTGGCGCACAAACTCGGCATGCGCGACGCCACCGTCGTGCACAGCGCCGACCTCGGCGGTTACAGCTTTTTCGTCGTCTACGGCCACACGCGACAGAGTGTCGATGTTACGTTGATTAAAGTGCCGAAGGTCATCAGCAAAACCTATTCGCGCGAACAGTGCGACGAACTGATTCAACAACGCTTCGGCCGCAAGCTGTCGGTCGTCGGCGCCTGCATCGGCACCGATGCGCACACCGTCGGCATCGACGCGATCATGAACATGAAGGGCTTCGACGGCCACTACGGGCTTGAACGTTATGCGATGATCGAAACGCACAACCTCGGCGCCCAGGTGCCGCCGGAAACATTACTGAACGTTGCGATCGAGCACAAAGCCGACGCTGTGCTGGCCAGCCAGATCGTCACCGAAAAAGGCTTCCACCGGCAAAATCTGACACGACTGGTCGAGTTGGCCGAAGCGGCCGGCATTCGCCATGAAACGATTTTAATCTGCGGCGGACCGCGCATCGACCACCGCCTGGCCCTGGAGTTGGGTTTCGACGCCGGTTTTGGTATCGGCTCCTATGCCGAAAACGTGGCCAGCTTCATCATCGACAAAATGACCGAACGGAAGCTGAAGTGAGCCCGCTTTTCATTAACCCGCCGGAGTTGCCGCCGGCGATCGGTTACAACCACGGCGTTTTGACCGAAGGCGGCAAACTGCTTTTCGTCGCCGGGCAGGTCGGCGCCGACGACCCAGATCTGGCAGGTGATTTTCCCACGCAATTCGGCAACGCCCTGCAACGGGTGAAGACTGTCGTCGAAGCAGCGGGCGGTTGCGTCGAACACATTGCGCGCATGACCATCTACGTCACCGACATGAATGTTTATCTGGAAAGCCGAAAAACGCTTTCGCCGATTTACCACGACATCTTCGGAAAACACTTCCCGGCGATGAGCACCGTCGAAGTCAGCGCCCTGCTCTTCCCTTACTTGCACGTTGAAATCGAAGCCACCGCGGTGATACCGTAAAATTCCACGAGCTAAGGATGCCGACATGCTGACGATCGAACGCCTCGGCGAAATCACCCAATTTCGCATGAGCCAGGTGATCAACGGTGTGCCCGTTTACTGGGTGGCCGCTTACCTGGTTGATGGGGCGCTCATCGACACCGGCTGCGCGCACACAGCCAAGGAGTTCCTCTCCGCCCTGAGCAAACACGACGTTCGGCAAGTAATCAACACGCACTTCCACGAAGATCATGTCGGCGCGAACAAAGCGCTGCAAAACAAGGGTCTGCCGCTGTATGCACATCCCGATTCGATTCCGTTGATCGCGAAAAAGATTGAACTGTTGCCCTATCAGGAATTGGTGTGGGGATACCCGGAGCCCTCCATCACGCAACCGTTGCCTGAAGAAATAAAAACGACGAGTTGTCGTTTTCAGGTTATCGAAACGCCGGGGCACAGCGTCGGACACGTCGCCTTGTTTGAGCCGGATCAGCGCTGGCTGTTTTCCGGCGATATCTTCGCCCGCGAAAAACCCAAGGTGCTGCGCGCCGATGAAAACATCGGCCAGGCAATTCTGTCGATGAAAAAATTGGCCGCCTTGCCGGGCGACAAGCTGACAATGCTGACTTCGGTCGGAAAAGTGATTGACGACGGACGCACGGCTTTACAAATCTGCATCGCTTACCTGGAAGAATTGGCGATGCAAGCCAAACAATTGCACGAACAAGGAAAAGAAACGGTCGCAATCGTCGACGAACTTTTCGGCGAGGAACACACCTTTGCTCATCTGACCGGCGGACACTACAGCTCGGCCAACCTCATCAATTCGTTGCTGAAAACAACCTAACCGACCTGCGCGCGCACGATGGCCAGGGCGTCGGCGATCGCCTGCTTGGCCTGAGCCAGGTCTTCATCGGTGTGTCGCGCCATCAGATACCCATGATGGAACGGTTGCAAAAACACGCCGCGGCGAATGACCTCGGTGTAAAAACGCGTACGGCGCTCTTTGTATTTCTTGGCTTCGTCGGCCGGGAAAGTAATGAACGGCATTGGTGGAATACCGGAAATTTTGGCTTTAACGCCGGACTTGTGTACAATTTCCTCGACCTCGCCCAGAAACGTCTCGCCCCGTTCCCACAGCGAATCGAGCGCCTTTTCGCGTTCGAGAATTTCAATCGTTTTCAGCGCCGCCGCCATTTCCAGCGAATTGGGGAAAAACGTGCTGGAGATAAACACTTTGCCGTCGACCACATCCATAAATTCGCCCTTACCGACGACCGCGCTGATCGGATGCCCGTTGGCCATCGCCTTGCCGAAACACGCCAAGTCGGGCGTGACGCCGTAGCGCTGCTGCGCGCCGCCGAGCGACACGCGGAAGCCGGTGCGGATTTCATCGAAGATTAAAACGATGCCGAGTTGCGTGGCTCGTTCGCGTATGCCTTCGAGGAATCCGGGGGCGGGTGTTTCAATCGGATGCGCCAGCGGGTGACCGATCGGCGTAACGATGATCGCGGCGATATCGCCTTTGTGCTCGTCGAGCAGGCGGTCGAGGTCATCGAGATCGTTGTAATGAAATTCGTGGGTGTCTTCGTAATACTTGGCCGGGATGCCGTTTTTCACTTCCACGCACCAGTCATGCCAGCCGTGGTAGCCGCAACGCAGAATTTTCAGTTTTTCGGTGCAACCGCGGGCGATGCGGATCGCGGCGGTGGTGGCGTCGGAACCGGTTTTGACCATCACCACTTTCTCGGCGCAGGGAATCAGGCGGATCAATTCGCGAGCCAATTTGTTTTGCAACGGTTGGGCCAGGTTCATGCAAAAACCGTTTTCCATTTGTTCCCGCACCGCATCGTCGACTTCTTTTTCGCCGTGGCCGAGAATAATCGGGCCGTAGGCGGCGAGCATATCGACGTACTGGTTGCCGTCGACGTCCCAGCAGCGCCCTCCTTCGGCTCGTTCGAGGAAAATCGGGTATTCGCCGGGAACGAAATTGTAGGGGCGGCGGATACCGAGAATTCCGCCGGGGATCAATTCGCGCGCTTCGGCGTACAACTGTTCGCTACGGGTTAGTTTCAGCTTCTCCATCTTCAACCTCCATACCGAAAAAACGCGGGATCAGACTAGCACCTTAGCTTTAAAACGCCAGGGCAAATGGTGAAGGTCGCCGGCAACATGCCGGGTTGCTCGCCGTCGATATCAAGCAGCACTTGATCGTCTGAAGTCGCCGTGACCTTTTTCGCGCGGTATTGTTCGACCTTAGGGTGACCGATGTGCTGTGCTTTGTAAATCTTCGGCATCTGCGTCAGCGTTTCACGCAGCTTAAAATCGCCGAGCACCACTACGTCGAACAGCCCGTCGGACAAATCGGCCTCCGGCGCCACGTGCATACCCCCGCCGTGAAACTGGCCGTTGGCGACGGCAACGTTGAAAACCTTTCGTTCGCCCAGGTCCTCTTCGTCGTTCAAAACGATGCGCACCAGCTTGTTCCGGTAAGCCATCATCGCCGTCAGGCTGCCCCAGGCGAAACTGACTCTACCGCCCAGCGCCTTGGTGGTGCGGTTGACGCGGTCGTCGACCTCGCCGCCGATGCCAAAGGAAGCGATGTTGATGAAAAAGCGGACGACGTCGTGCCCTTCATGACCGCGCATTTCAATGCGACCCAGATCGATGGTTTTGGTATTCCCGGCAGCCAATACGCCGATTGCCTCCTGAAAGTCCTTTTCGAGTTTGAGCGTCTTACGGAAATCGCCGCCGGTGCCCATGCAGATCATCCCCATCTCGACATCGGGATTGACCGGCGTACCGTCCGGATTCATCAGACCGTTGACCAACTCGTTGTTGGTGCCGTCGCCACCAACCGCGACGACTAACGTCGCCCCTTCGTTGACCGCTTGGCGGGCCAAATCGGCGCCGTGCCCCACACGCTCGGTCATCAACGTTTCGAACGGTCCCAGTTTAGCTTCGGCTGCTTGTTTAATCTGCGGCCACAATTTGGCCGTCATTTTATTGGCGCTGTTAGGATTCACAACAAACACAATTTTCGACATCGTCGCTCTCCTCTAAAACAGCAGAGCCGTCAAGAAATAATTGGCTACCATGACCGTGACGGAACTTATCACCACGCTCTGGGTCGTGGCTTTGCCGACGCCCTCGGCGCCGCGGCTGGTGTAGTAGCCCTGGTAGCAACCGATCAGCGCCATGATCAATCCGAAAACGGCGGCTTTGATGATGCCGATGTAGTAGTCGTCGAAGTCGACGTAATAAATCACCTGATCGATAAATTCAACGTGCGGCACGTTCAGCAACTTGACGGTAACGAACCAACTGCCGGAGGTGCCGATGAAATCGAACAACGTGGTCAACAACGGCATCATCAACACCGAAGCGACCACACGCGGAACGATCAAGTATTGCGTCGGGCTGACCGCCATCGTTTCCAACGCATCGATCTGCTCGGTGACGCGCATCGTGCCGATTTCGGCGGCCATGCTCGACCCGACGCGTCCGATGACCATCAACGCGGTCAACACCGGCCCCAACTCACGGGTCAGCGCCAGCACCACGGTCGGCCCGACCATGATGTTGGCCTCGAACAACGAAAAGGCATAAGAGCTTTGCAGGGAAAAAACCGCACCGGTAAATAGACCGGTCAGCAAAACGATAAACGAGGATTGCACGCCGACGAAATCGAACTGGTGAAGAAGCAACCGCCACCGATAAGGGCGGCGCGGCAACCATTTCAGCGTCCGGCCCAGGACGGTCATCACCCGACCGACTTCCTCGACGAAACTCAGCAAGCTGGCGCCGATTCGCTCGAAGGGGCGCAGCAGCACCGCTAGCCCTCCCGTTTGACGTAAATTCGGCTTACGCGATGGTTGATATTGCAGAAAACCTCGTAAGCAATTGTATCGCAGATATCGGCTATTTCCTCGACGGTGATCCGTTCGCCGTTCTGCTCGCCGATGAAAACGACTTCGTCACCGATTGCCACATCCGGGATGTCGGTGACGTCCAGCATGGTCATGTCCATGCAGACCACGCCGACAATCGGCGCGCGTTTGCCGCGTACCAGAGCGAACCCCCGGTTGCTCAAGCGGCGATTGAGTCCGTCCGCATATCCCACCGGCAGCGTGGCAATGACGCTTTCGCGTTCGGTAACAAAGGTTCCGCCATAGCTGACCGGCGTGCCGGGCGCGACTCGTTTGAGGTGAAAGATCTCAGTGGTAAAGCGAAACACCGGCTTGAGGTCAAGAATATTGGCGAAATCCGGACCGGGATAGGCACCGTAAAGCACGATACCCGGTCGCACCACATTAAACGGCGGTCGCGGAGCGCCAAGAATGCCCGATGAATTGGCGATGTGCTTGCTCGGCGGATCGATGCCTTCGGCGGCCAACGCTTCGACCAGCTTGCGGAATTTGGTCAGTTGGTCCCAATAATCCGGCCCCAGGTCGGGACTGACGGTGGCGAAGTGGCTGATCAAACCTTCGATGCGCAGCGACGGTTCCTGTGCCAGGCGTAAGATCGCCTCTTTGGCTTCCGCTTCCGGAATGCCGATGCGAGTCATGCCCGTATCGACTTTGATATGAATGTTGAACGTCAGGCCCAGATCCGCCGCCTCGCGGGCTATCGCCAAACCGTTTTCCAGGCCGATGACCACCGGCGTCAGTCCGTACTGATGCGCCTTTAGCGCCTCGCCGTGGTAGATACCGCCGAGGATGAGAATCGGTCGCGTGATGCCGCCTTCGCGCAGGGCGATGCCTTCTTCGGCGAAAGCGACGCCGAAGCTGTCGGCGCCGAGCCGTTCGAGGTTGGATGCAATCGGTACCCCGCCGTGCCCGTACGCGTCGGCCTTGACCACGGCCATGATGCCGATGTCGGTGCCCAGTCGCTTGCGCAACACGCGGAAATTGTGCTCCAGCGCGTCCAGGTCGATCCAGGCGAATGTCGGTCGATTGGTGTACATTGCTGCGTTTTATAACCTATTTATCGTCGGTTGTAACCCTCAGGGCTATTTCAAGATACCCCGGTTTTTGACTCTCAAGAAAGCCGTTTGGTTCCCTCAAGCGCCTCGGCTGCGGATCAACTCGGCCAACTGCTGATGCTCGTCCCGGCCAAGCACCGATAAATCTCCTGCCGTCGGTGGAAAGCGCAGCGCCATTTTTTCCAATCGACGCTGCATTTCATCCAAGCGTAACGGCGGCAATTTCCCGGACATGTGCCCGTCGAATAAGGCCCGCACTACGTTTTCCTGATGATGAAAATCTTTACAGGCCAGCATCAGATCGGCGCCCGCCGCTGCCGCTCGAACGGCAGCTTCACCCACATCGTAATTGTCGGCGATGGCTTTCATTTCCAGGTCATCGGTGACGATTACGCCATCAAAAGCCAAATCTTCGCGCAAAATCGACAGCACCTTGGCCGACATCGTCGCCGGCCATTGGGCATCGATCGCCTCAACCAGGATGTGCGCCGTCATCACCGCAGCCACCTTTGCCTCAACCGCAGCGACAAAAGGCGGCAGTTCAACATTATCCAAACGGCGTCGATCATGCGGAATCAGCGGTAACTCGCGGTGACTGTCTTTGTCGGCGTCACCGTGACCGGGAAAATGCTTGGCGCACGCAGCCACGCCGGCATTTTGCAAACCGGTGATGACCGCCACGCCCATTTCAGCAACCCGCTGCGGATTGTTGCCGAAGCTGCGATCGCCGATAACCGGATTGTCGGAATTGGAATCGACGTCGACGACCGGTGCGAAATCGAGGTCGAAGCCCAAAGCCGCCAATTCAAATCCGAGGGCTTTGCCGAATTGCCCGGCCGCATCCAGGTCACCGGTGTTGCCCAGCATACGCATGCTCGGCCAGATCGTCGCCGGTTCGCGCAACCGCGCCACGCGCCCGCCTTCCTGGTCGACGGCAAACAGCAAGCGGCGACCGGCAGCCAACGAGCGAATCTCGGCGATCAATTCCTTGGTCTGTTCCGACGATTCGATGTTGCGGGCAAACAGAATAAAACCGCTCACCCCAAGCTTGAGTAATTCGCGCACCTGCTCGTCGACCCGGGTTCCGGCAAATCCCGCCATCACCACTTTTCCGGCGTCGGTAATCTTCATCGTTTCTCCCGTATGGCGTTCATCCTAGCACGTTCGAAGCCAATCGTTGACACCACCCGGCATGGTGGCTACGATCCGCGCCATGGAACGTTGGGACGTCATCATCATCGGCGGGGGAGCGGCCGGGCTGGTCGCCGCCGGGGCAACCGCGGGCAAAAGCCTGAAGGTGTTGGTCTGCGAAAAGAAGCACCGCACCGGGCTGAAGGTCGGCATTTCCGGCAAAGGCCGCGGCAACGTCACCAACGACAAACCGGTGGAAACGTTTATCGAGGGCTACCGCGCAGGCGGATCGTGGCTTCATTCGGCCTTCGCCCGTTTTTTCGTTGCTGACACCATCGAACTGCTCGAACGACGCGAGGTGCCCTGCGTTGTCGAGCGTGGGGGCCGCGTATTTCCGCAGTCGGGCAAAGCCGGCGACGTGGTCAATGCCCTGTACCGCTTTGCGCGTCACGACGGCGCGGCGGTGCGTACGAAAGCGCCCGTTGAGGAAATCAAACGCGAAAAAAACGGATTTTCTTTGCGGATCGGCAATCAATGGCTGGCCGCGGACAAGGTGATTCTCGCTGCCGGCGGGCAAAGCTACCCGGCCACCGGCTCGACCGGCGACGGCTTCCGCCTGGCCGCTGCCTTGGGGCACACAATCGTACCGACCCACCCGGCCCTGGCGCCGCTTGTGGTCAAAAATCTGCCGGCCGACCTCAAACTGCATTTGCGCAACGTCACCGTGGCACTTTACGACGGAAAACGAAAAACCGCCGATGGTTTCGGTGAAGCGCTGTTGGAAAACGGCACGATCGGCGGGCCCGTGCCCATCGGCTTTGCCCGCGATGTGCCGGATTTGCAAGCGCCTCGCTTGTTGATCGACCTCAAGCCGGCGCTCGATCCGCCCAAGCTCGACACGCGCCTGCAACGCGATCTGGCCGCCGACGGCAAAGCGCCGTTGAAAAAGGTGTTGCAGGGTTTGTTGCCGAAAGCGCTGATTCCGCTGTTTATCGAGAAGCTTGAGCTCGACGAGCAAAAACGCTGCGCGGAAGTCGACAAAAAAACACGCAAAGCGATCGGCGATCTTTGCAAACGCTGGGAATTACCGGTCGTCGGCGTCGGCGAATGGTCGACTGCGTTGGTTACCGCCGGCGGCGTCGACTTGGCGGAAGTCGATCCGCGCACGATGGAAAGTAAGAAAGTACCGAATCTGTTTCTGTGCGGCGAGGTGTTGGACATTGACGGCATCAGCGGCGGCTACAATCTGCAGGCCGCTTTTTCCACCGGCTACGTGGCCGGGCGGGCCGCGGCGGGATACGTCACATGAGCAAGCTCTGCATCAAATCCTTCACCCTGCCCGCGCTTGAAGCCGAAATGGAAAAAATAGGCGAGAAGCCCTTCCGCGCCCGGCAGATTTTCACCTGGCTGTATCGCCGCGATGTCGCTTCCTTCGACGAGATGACCAACATCACCAACGACTTGCGCGAAAAACTCGCCGACCTTTTTTTCATTCAGCGCATGCCCGCTGATGAGGTGCTGTCCAGCGAAGACGGCACGCAAAAAATCGCCTTGCGAACCGTTGATGATCATCTGATTGAAACGGTGCTGATTCCCGAGCCCCGGCGATTGACCGTCTGTGTCAGCAGCCAGATCGGCTGCCGCTTCGGTTGTCGCTTCTGCCGCACCGGCACAATGGGTTTGATCCGCAACCTGAGCGCCGGAGAAATTGTCGAGCAATACCAGGCTGCACAGCGCATCGCCGGCGAGCGCCGTATTTCCAACATGGTGCTGATGGGCATGGGTGAACCGCTGGACAACTTCGACAACGTCATCGACGCCCTCTTCCTGCTGCGTGGCGACCACAGCCTCAACCTCAGCCCGCGCAAGATTACCCTTTCCACGGTCGGCGTGATTCCGTTCATGGACGAGTTGGGCAAACGCATTGAAGTGAGTCTGGCCGTCAGTCTGCACGCTGCCGACGATGCCACGCGCAACAAGATTGTGCCGATCAACCGCAAATACCCGCTGGCCGAACTGATGGCCGCCTGCCGCCGCTACCCGGTTTCACCGCGCCGGCGCATCACCTTCGAGTACGCGTTGATCAAGGGCGTTAACGATTCCGCCGAAGACGCGCACAAGCTGGTGAAACTGATCAAACCGCTACGTCCGAAGGTCAACCTGATCGCCTGCAATCCCTTCGTCGAATCCGGTTTCGAACCGCCGGACGATCAAACCGTTTCGGATTTTCTGCAAATTCTACTCGACAACAATATGACGGCGATCGTGCGCAAGCCGCGCGGACGCGATATCCTCGCCGCCTGCGGGCAACTGGCAACAAAAAAATAGTCTGGAATCAGCCTTGCGAACGCGTACCCAATCCCCAACGGCGTTGATCGGGATAGGCAATGCGCTTGTGTTTGATGCCGACCAGAACACCGACCAGCGCGTCGGTAATGTGCTTAAGGTCGCCCAGGGTGATGCCGCATTCGTCAAACTGACCTTCGGCGACCAATTTGTCGATCATCTCCCGGATCATCTCACGCACAGTTTTTTCGTTGCGATCTTCCAACGTGCGGGAGCGGGCTTCGATGATATCGCAGATCATCAAGATAGCGGTTTCACGCGACTGCGGTTTCGGACCGGGATAAGTGAATACGGCTTCGTCGACGGGCGCTCCGCCCTCGGCTTCTCGGCGGCGGGCCATAGCCAGGAAATACTCGATCTTCCGCGTCCCGTGATGTTGCTCGATGAAATCGATAATGGCTTGCGGCAGGTTTTCCTCGCGGGCGAATTTGGCGCCTTCAATCACGTGCGCCATGATGATGCGCGCCGAATCTTCCGGTGTTTTAATCTCATCGTGATGATTTTTTTCGACCTGGTTTTCCACAAAGTACTGCGGCTTGAAGCTTTTGCCCAGGTCGTGATACATCGCGCCGACTCGCACTAACAAGGCGTTGGCGCCGATCGCTTCCGCGGCGGCTTCGCCCAAGGTGCTGATGGTGATGGAATGATGAAACGTGCCCGGCGCCATCTGGGCAATGCGCTTGAGTAGCGGTTGCTCGTAATTGGCCAATTCCAAGAGGGAAATATTGGTCATATACCCGAAGACGTATTCAAAGAACGGAGCCAGTCCGACGACTAAAACACCGCTGACCACACCGCCGAACATGCCTGCCATCGGCGTGTAGACCATTGAATTCATGGACAATTCCTGCCCCAATATCGCCATGACATAGGCACCGCCCATGGTGGCGAGCCCGACCCACATACCGCCGCGTACCACCTGCCCACGGCGACTGACGTCGGCCATCGTATGCGCGCCGACCACCGAAGCGATTAAAGCCAGAGCCAGATAATGCACCGGCGCTTGAAAAGCCAGTGCGGTAAAGACGGTCATCACGACGGCAAAAACCAACGCCACTTCATAACGCATGAGAAAACGCACGAGCATCGTCGGTGCGGCGATAGGAAACATGAACAGCACGAAATACGAAGGCAAGCCTGAAAATTGATCAAGCAATCGATCGCTGAACCAATCGGTAAAACGCAACGAAGCCAGGGTTACAACCAGCAGCAATCCTAAAACGGCCACGTCGCGGTCGGTGATGACAAAATGCGGCGTGTTGATATCGGTCAGCCAGAACGTAATCAACAAGGTGGCGAACGAAAGCAGAAACAATCCTAACAGCGTTTTGACTCGTCCGGTCGGCGCCGAGCTTTCCCGCAGGTAATCCAATACGACTTTCACCTGTCGCTCGACCCGTTGGCCGTCGCCGATGATCAATTGGTTTTTCTTCAGCGAATAGGTTACCGGCAGCACGGAATCGACCGCGCGGTGCCGCGCCTCTTCGGTATTATTGGCGTCGAAAACCATGTTGGGTTTGATTTGCGCTACCGCGACTTTCACGATTAACGCACGCAACGCCGCCGGTTCGGTCTGCAACAACTTTTTAGCCAGATCGCGCAGGGCCGACTCCGCCTGCTTCGGGCTGATCACCTGGTCGGGACGATCAAGCTTGATTTCTTCCTGTTTTCCGCGCACCAATACTTTGATGCGGCTGCCGCCATCTTGTTCCTCCTGCGAAAAAACCCGCATGACTTCATCTTTATCGAAGGTGACGTAGCGGCTGTAAACCATTTCCAGCAAACTGCCGGCCTGTTGGGCGATCGGCTCGGCGAACTTTTGATCAATCAATAGCTGGAATTGATCTGTCGACAGTTCCACGCCCAACTGCGTTTGAAAATTCGGCCGAGCTTCCACCAGCGCTTTTTTCACAGTAATGTTTGCTTCGGCCAACTTTTTGGCTTTTTCTTTCTCCTTTAATTTTTTCTTTTCGATTTCTTCCAGCGGTGCGAACAATTTACGCATTTCCTGAAACGCCAGATTCAACCGATCCAACGTGCGGGACAACACACCGGGATCGTATTCATAAATCAGTCGAGAATTGGCCAAAGCCTGTTTTTTTGCCTCGGCCGTCGCCTCCTCGTCGATCACCGAAAGATCGTAAGGAGCACGCAGGTTGCCGATGGCGAAATCGCCTTCGTTATAGCGCGGCACCCGACTGATCAAGCGCGGCGACAGAATAAGCGCAATCAGCAAGGCGACTCCGGCGACAAGCAGAAGGCGAGGCAAGTGCAGGCGTTCGAAGAAATCGCGGGCGGGCAGCAGTTTTCCCCGAATTTCCGTCAGGTGGTTTTGATTGTTATTCTTCTCTTCCACCGCCATTCCCGATTTGGGTTTGTTCAGTATTCTTTTACGCTTATAGCCTGAAAATCCGCTCATCATGGTAGCAGGCTTTGCGCCCCGGTGCCAGACAACTCCACGACCTGCGTCAACCGGACCATAAAATCAACTAACTAGTCGAAAAGTACAGCAGAAAACACGACAGTCGATTGACACCTCAAGGCGGCAATGGTAGTTCTACTAAGCCCCGTAATTAACTGTAGGGACGTCGATGTATACGATTGCAATCGCCAATCAAAAAGGCGGTGTCGGCAAGACGACGGTAGCCGTCAATTTGGGCGCCGGTTTAGCGCGCAAGGGACGCAAGGTGCTGTTGGTCGACCTGGACGCCCAATGCAACGCGACCCAGGTACTGCACCGCATGTTGGAAGAAGACGAGCCGGGCATTTGCGAAATTCTGCTGGAGGAAAGCGACCTTCGCTCCATTATCGTGCCCACCAAACAGGAAAACCTCTTTTTGGCACCGGCCGGCGAATCGTTGGCCAATGCCGATCTCAACCTGGCGGCGATGATGGGTCGCGAAGTTTTCTTGCGCAATATCCTCGCTCCGTTGAAGGAAGACGGCTACGACTACGTGCTGATCGACACCGGCCCTCACCTGGGCTTGTTGACGGTCAACGCCCTGGTTGCGGCCAATGCGGTCATCGTACCGGTCTCGTGCGAATACCTGCCGCTGCTGGGTTTGAAATTTTTGTTGGAAACCGTGGAAAAGGTCAAAGCCAAGCTGCATCGCAACTTGCAAATCCTGGGGTACGTCATCACGATGTACGATCGCCGGGAATCGATCACTTTTAAAGTGGAAAACATTCTGAAAGAGCATTTCGGCGCCCTGGTTTTCGATACGCGGATTCGCGTCAATACCAAGCAGAAAGCGGCGCCAAGTAAACTGCTGACAATTTTCGATTACGAAGCCAGCGCCAAAGGCAAAGGCACCGTGGATTTTGAAACGCTCACCGACGAGGTAATTGAGCGTGTTGAAGGAGGCAAAGATGGCCAATAAGAAAAATGGCTTTGACGACATTTTCAAGGCGACTTCGAAACCGGGTAAAGGCAAGAAAGCGCCGGCGAAAAAGAAGGCCGCGGCAAAACAGAAAGCCGCGCCTAAAGTCGCCGCAGCGCCGGCTGCAGACAACGGCCTAACGGTCGATCCGGCCTTGGTGCTGCATAACGCCTGGCAGACCCACGAGAACGAAATTCTCTATCGCAAGGAAAAAGAAGATAAGTTGCTGTTTTTCGCCGTCGGAGCACTGGTCATCCTGGTTTTCGGAGCCGCTTATGTGATGGCCAACGCCGGTGACTGGTTCCGTTTCAGCCGCTTTGTTTTCCGGCTGTTTTTTGCCGGCATCGCCTTCGGCGCAGCCTTCGCCGGGGGCGCACTGATCGAACTGAATCGCAAACGCATGCAAGATCTGCTTTCGATGGTCGTCAAGATTCAGGAAAAACTGGGCTTGTACGACGAGGCGGGGATTCCGGGCAACGACGGCGCCTTCTTCCCTAACACCTACAAGTTCATCGGCAGCATCAACGATGATGAAACCAACTACAGTCAGATGATTCTGAAAGTAGCCGGAGCAGCGGCTATCTTTGTGATTTTACTGCTGACTTGACCGGAGGCTTCCAGCACTAATCATGTCAACGGTACTCGTTGTCCAATACCACTCGGAAATTCGCAGTTTGCTCATTCTCTTGCTGCGACAACGAGGTTACAACGTCGAAATTGCCGGCGATATCAGCGAGATTCGCAAGCAAGCGTTGCAGCATGAAATCGGGCTGGTCTGCCTTGACATCATGCTGCCGGGGTTAGACCAGGACAATCCGGTCGAGATCTTCCGCTCCGGCGACATGGGTCCCTCGTTGGCCGAAGTTCCTATTTTGATCACTGACGTAAACGGTTTGCTCGAGTCGTCTTCCGCCGACAACTCACTTGGCGCCGACGGACTGTACGCGCCGCGCACCGACCGCAGTGACAGCTTCTTGCATGAAGTCGAAAAACTGATGCAGCCGCCAATGCAGCCGATTCCGATGACCCATTCCTGGCGTCTGGATAAAAACGAACTGCCGGCCTTTTTATATGCCTGTTTCTTGTTTGGCATCAATGGCTACCTGACGTTGCATGATGGACGAACGCATAAATCGCTGCATTTTCACAACGGCTGGATCCGTTCCGCTTCTTCCAGCGTAGAAAGCGACTGGCTGGGCAAAATGTTGTTGTCCCGGCATATGATCAACGCCGAATCACTCAACGAGGTCGAACGCGCCCTGGCTAAATCCGGCCGAATGATCGGCGAAGAATTCATAGCCCGCGGCTACTTGGATGAAAAACAGATCCACGAAGCGTTGAACCAGCAATACGCGACAATCGCCATGTCGGTATTCGAGTGGGAACATGCCGAAGTCAGCATCAACGAAGGCGATCCCAATCCGGCGCCGCATTTGATGATGCACCCGTTCCGCATGGTGCTGAGCGGCTTGAATCTGGGCTTTTCGGAATCTGAAATCGATCGCTTGTTACCCAGAACCGATTACTACCTGACACCGACGGTGTGGACATCGTTTCGCTTCTCCGACGTCGACCTGAACGAACAGGAAAAACAACTGATCCTCACCATCGACGGACAGCGAAAAATCGAGGCGTTGATAAACAGCTCGCCCTTCCCACCGCTGGCAACGAAAAAGTTTTTGTTGACCTTGCTCACCATGCGCCTGGTCGTGGCTTCCGATCAACCCGAATCCCTGCCGATCACGTTCAGCCGCCAAATCGAAAGCGACACCCAAACCATTATCGAAGATCAATTTTACGAAGACGGCCGGCGCGTCATCACCTTTGATGATCTCAACGTTGAAAACGACGATGAGGAATTCAACCCCGATCAGCCGATTACCTGGCGCGAGCGCTTTGCCGTGCTGGAATATCTGGCGGCGGCGCGTTACCTGGTGGCGGCCGGGCTGACGCTGATCGCCTTTACCGTCTTGTTCCTGTTGTATGTGCGCCGCGACATCGCCATGCAATGGGAAAAATACGAACGCAATTTGGAAGCCGAGCGCACCGAAATCGTACTGATTAAAAAGCCGCGTTTTGAAAAAGCGGAAAACCTGTTGGTTGAAGCACAGTTGATTTTGCGCGAGCGCAAGTGGCACGGGCTGGCTGAAGCGCGTTCGTTAATCGGCGGCGCGTTGGACATCGATCCTGAATTTTCCGAAGCGATCAATTTCCGTACTTCAATCGACTTGACCTGCCAGGCTCGCGACGAAATGCAACGCGCGCAATATGACGTTGCCGAAGATCTGCTTGATCAAGCCGTTAAATTGTTCCCGGAAAATCCGCTTGCCACTACGCTGATGAAAAAGCTGAAACCGGTCATCGGCGGAAAGGCCGCTCAGGCGCCCTAGCATGGAAAACAAACACGCCGGATTTGGATCCCTGTTTCGCTCTCGCCTTTTCCTCATCATGGCCGTGGTGTATCTCGCCGTCGGCGCGGCGCTGGTGTTCGTTCCCCTGACCGATTACCTCGGCCTGGAATTTTCCCTGGTCGTCGGCATCATCGCCGGGTTTGCCGGCGGCCCATTGGCCATCGCTTTTTTCCAACGTCGCATCAAGGCAGACGACGTCCTGGCGCGTACCGAATGGGCCCAGCAAATAGGTGCTTCATCTCTATGGGGCGAGACGATTCTTTTCCACAGCGGCGCAGCGCTGTTTGCTTTAATTGGGCTCGGCGTTGCCGCCCTCTTCCGCGAACCGTGCGCGCCGTTTCGCGGTGTCGGTTTTTTTGCCTTGTTGCCGCTGGTCAGCATCGCCTACAGCAGCGCCTGGGGGCTGGCGACCATCGGCCTGCTGCACCGGCCGCGTCTGGCGAAAATCCTGGTCGTATTGTTTGCCCTGGCGACATTGGCCGGATCGTTGTTGGAATTCATCGATCAACCCGCCGTCTGGGTTTACAACCCTTTCTTCGGTCATTTTCCCGGACCAATTTACGACGAAGCCGTCACCCCATCGTTAGCGCTGACGGCTTACCGCCTCGGCAACCTGGCCACCGCCTGGCTGGTTGTGTTGCTGGTCGGCGGCTTCTGGCATTGGCGACTGCGCCGTCACGGCAAACCTGCACGAGTTAAAGCAAGCACCGTTTTTCTTTTCGTTCTGTTGCTGCTTACGACCATCGGCATCGATCGCGGCGGCTATGCCTTGGGATTTCGCGTCGACGACAAGCACCTGCAAAATAAACTGGGCGGACATATCGCCACCGAACATTTCGACATTTACTATCCGCGACGCAGCGACATCGAACGCCAGATTCACCAGATCGCCGTCGACCACGAATTCCGCTATGCGCAAATCGAGCGTGAATTCGGCATGCGTTATCCGCACCGGATTACCAGTTGGGTCTACCCCGACGAAGCGACCAAGAAAAAATGGATCGGCGCGGGCGGCACCGAATACGCCGATTGCGCCAAGCATCAGATGCATCTGAATTTCGAAGATTTCCCGATTGGCATTTTGCATCACGAAATGATTCACGTGATGCTCAGCGAATACGGCCTTCCGGTTTTCGGTTTTTCGGCGAAGATCACGGTCACCGAAGGTATCGCCGTTCATTTTGGCGGGCCGATCCGTTGGCGGCAGAGCGTCGACCGCTGGGCCGCCGGGATGAAGGCCATCGACCGGCTGCCGAAAATCAGCAAGATCATGGGGCTTGGATTCTGGGCCATCTCAGGCGCACGATCGTACACGGCTGCCGGCAGTTTCATCGGCTACCTGGTTCAGCAGCCCGACGGCTTACGCAAGGTGCTGGCCGCCTACAAATGGGGCGACCTGGAAAACTACTTCGGCAAACCGATTGCGGAACTGGAAAAAGACTGGCTGAAGTACCTCACCGCCATTGAAGCGACGCTGACCCCGGCTGAAATCGAGCGAGCGCGTTATCGTTTCGGCTTCAAATCCATTTTCGAAATGCGTTGTCCGCGCGAAGTCGGGCGCCTACTCAGCGAAGCCGACCGCAATGAAGACAAACACTACTATCACAAAGCCGATCTGCTTTACCGCAAAGCCTCGGTACTCGACCGCAACAACGTACGCATTGCCCGCAAGCGAATCTCGCCCCTGCTACGCACTGGTCAGTTAGAGTTGGCCGAACAATTGGCGAATGACATCAGCGTCGCACAGGGTACGTCGTCACAGCCCGCTCTCGATCGCAAAGGCCGCATCGTCGGTAGTCAATTGATCGCCCAACGAGCGGAGATCATCATCGCCGCCCTCGCCTGGGGACGCGGCGAAAACGACAAGGCGCAGGAAATTTACCGGCGCATTCACCAAGCCGATTTACACGATTCGCTGACTCGTGAAGCCGCTTGTGCATTGTATGCGCTGGATCACCCGGAGGTTGAGCCTTACTTGCGTCCTTATTTAACCAGCTTCACCAACAAGTCGAGCGCTTACTGGACGCTCATTGAAGGGTTGGCTCACCATCCCGAAGATCCGGTCATTCTTTACTTGACCTCGCGCCGCATGCTGTCCAACGAAGCCTACGCCCATGTCCTACAAACGTTGCCAAAAGCCCTCTCGGCCGGCCTTCCCGACGAAAAATTAATTCTGGAGGCATGGTTCAGTCTGGGGTATGCCGCCTTCATGGAAGGCAATTTGGATCAGGCCGAACAGGCTTTCCTAAAAACACGCACGATACTCAACGACGACCAACTCACCGGAATTAATGATTGGATTGATCGTTGTCGCTCCTGGCACCGTCTGGAAAAAATGGTTGCCGAACAACCCATGGATCTCTAAAACTAATAGCGCAGCATTTCGGTTAAGTCGAAACCAAGGAGAAGGCTATGTCGTTCAAAGGGTTCAGTGGTTTCATCGTTTTTCTATTGGTGCTCGGCATCGCCTTTGCCGCCGCCTGCGGCGCCGATGACGACGATGACAACAATGACAATGATGATGCAACGCCCGCCGATGACGACGACAACGATACCCAAGACGACGACACACCCGACGATGATGACGACGATAACGACGACGAATTCGGAGATGAATTTTCTTACGAAGTTTTTACACACATCTTCGACACGGAATTAACCGGCATCGCCACCGGCCGTTTCGAAAAGATGGCCGTCAGCTACGAGCCGATACCCGTGCCGGCCGACCACGAACATCTGCTCAACTTCCTGATGGATCCGATGATGCCGCCCTGGCGCAAGCCTCTGGCCACCACTGGGCCGCTGATTTTGTACAACGATCAGATGGACGTCATCGTCTTCTCGCCGATGAATCACTTTTTCGTCAGCCTGGTCAAATTCGAGAACGGCGCCATTCATTACGGTATTGAAGGCGAAGTTGAGTCGGTGCCCGCCGGTTTCGAGCATCGCTTCATCCTAGCTCGCGGTAAGGGCATCAACCGTACGCTGGAATATTGGGGTCACTTGCTGCGCGAGGAATTTCAACATGAACGCGTCGACCGCTACGCCGACATCGGCCTTTCGCATCTCGGTTACTGGACCGACAACGGCGCCTACTACTATTACAAAACCGCGCCGGGCATGAACGAAGAAGCGACCATGCTCGCCATCAAAGCCGACGCCGACGCGCGCAATATCCCCTACGGCTATCTGCAACTCGATTCATGGTGGTACTTCAAAGATTCCGGTTTGCTTTCGCCCGGTGGTCTGATTCTCTGGGAACCGCAACCCGAGATGTTCCCCGACGGCCTGACCGCTTTTCAAGCAGAACTCGGTCTGCCGCTGATTACGCACAACCGCTGGTTCGCCATCGACAACGACTACCGAGACGATTACGACTTTATCGACGACCGCGAGATGTCGCTGCCCCTCGGTCGCGGCGTATTCGACCACTTCATGGCAGATGCTCTTTCCTGGAACGTGGCGACCTACGAGCAGGATTGGCTGATGTCGCAGTATTGGGGCATCACTTACCTGCGCAACCACGTCGACCACGCCGAGCAATGGTTCGGTGATATGGTTTCCGCCGTCACCGACGCCGGCCTGACCATGCAGATCTGCATGGCCGGTGCGCCCAACCTGCTCAGCGCGCTGACCATGCCGGCGATCACCACCATGCGCACGTCGATCGACTACCGGAAAAGCATTTCCAAGGAATCCTACTGGCCGCAATTTCACACGGTGAACATGGTGGCCTGGGCGATCGGCGTCTGGCCGTTCAAAGACAACTTCCATTCCTCCGAACGCTACGGCCTGGAAGAAGCTCTGATCAGCAGCCTCAGCGGCGGCATGGTCGGACCCGGCGATAAAATCGGCCTCGCCGACCGCGAACTGCTGCTGCGCACCTGCCGCGACGACGGTCTACTGCTCAAGCCCGACAAGCCCGCGACGCCGGTCGACGCCATGTTCTTGCCTCATCGTCGGCCCTACACCGTCGCCACTTATTCCAAACGCGACGAAGGCGTCTGGCATTACCTGGCCGCTTTTCTCATCGCCGCCGAACACCCGGAGCGTTCGATCATCGACCGCACCTGGGCACTGGTTTCCTACTTTACGCATCCGGTACAAAACCAGTTCATCTTTCCCGATGAGGTTGACGACTGGCAGGTGAATCCCGCCGCGGACATGGGCGTCGAAGAAGCGATGGTGCTGTACAACTGGCACACCGGCGAGGCGTCGGTTCTGAATGGCGCGTTCGCCATTCCGCCGATCGAACATCTCTATCGCTCGGCTTATTACGTGCTGGCACCGATCTTCGACAACGGACTGGCGCTGATCGGCGAAACCGACAAGTTCGTCACCCTGGCCGACAAGCGCTTCATTGCCATCGATGTCTACGATGACTCGTTACGCGTCAGATTAGCCGGTGTGCCGGGCGAAGTCGTCACGCTGAAAGCATACGATACGCAGGAAGCGGGAATGATCGAGCAAACCGCTGTCATCGGCGAAAATGGTGAAGCGACGGTTACGCTGGCTCGCTGATCAGCGACACCGCCCCCTTTTCCTGGGCGGCGGCTCGTGTTATTTTTTCTCGCCCTGTGCCCCAGTAGCTCAGCTGGATAGAGCAGCGGACTTCTAATCCGCAGGTCGCGTGTTCGAGTCACGCCTGGGGTGATTGGTGATTCGGAATTTTATTCGAGCTTGCCGTAGGCTCCATGCCACTTGTCGGCTAACCTGAGAAATTTCGCATATCCTTTTTTCTTAATGAACTCAATGGCTTGTTTGTACTTTTTGTATTTATAACCATTTTTGGCATACCAACTTCCAATGATCTGACAGGTCTCCAATTCCGAACAATCGGCGCAGGTGTCGAATTGATGATCTCGAAAGCAACACAACTTGATTTTACATTTGGCCCTGGCGATATCTCTTTCGCCGGTGTCAAAACCGATTTTGCAACCCTTACAAGCCCCATCAATAAACGGTTTGCAGGTTTTGCAATACGCTCCACAGCAGCCGATGTATCGTTCGCATTCATAATATTAATCAAGTTATCTCTGTTTTCATTTTTCCGATCCAAGCAACACATCGCATTATGGTTTGGTATCAACCTTCATTTTTCGGTGTGTATTTTCATCCGGAGTTTGCAATGTGAATTATACTAGACGTGATTATAAGAAAAATCTGTTACAGACACTTAGGCCAATCATCATAGAGCAAAGCTGAAATATTGAGTTATTTAAATGAGCGACTATCATTTCTTTTCAAACAACCAAGAAGACATTTTCCATAGTTTCCTCACGTTGACATTTTTTTTGTAATGGATCAGCCTATTTGCTGGTTAAAAATCAACTAATAAGCTTTTGGATTGATCAAGTTATGGTAAAGAAATACAAGTTTGCACTCATCATTGTACTCATCATAGCAATAACACTACTCGTTTTTCATTTCTTCGACTTCTTCGATTTTTCAAGCATTACCAATCCATTTTCAAAAACAGTGCGAAATCGCCCCCCGGATGAATATGAAATAACATCAATCGCATCGCGCCTGGATTTATTCCTCGTACACATTCCAGCTGGATCCTTCTATATGGGATCCCCGCCCGAGGAGTCTGGGCGAAAAGCCGCTTTCCATAAAATGGTATCCAATTCTATCGTCCCTTATTCGGATGAAAAACTACACAAAGTAATTATCTCACGTCCTTTTCAAATGGGCGCCACAGAAGTCACCCAGGGGCTATGGAAAAAAGTAATGCACAGAAATCCTAGTTATTTTTCACAATGTGGGGACCGTTGTCCAGTTGAACAAGTTAGTTGGTTTGAAGCAATCGAATTTTGCAACACCCTTTCTCGCATGGAAAACCTCGATGTCTGCTACCAAATAGAAGAAAACGCAATAGTATGGAATTTGAACTGCAATGGTTATCGTCTGCCTACCGAGGCGGAGTGGGAATATTCTGCTCGATCCGGATCAATAAAAACTTTTCACAGTGGCGATTGCTTATCAACTTCACAAGCCAATTTCGATGGTAATTTTCCGTTGGAAGGTTGCCCAAAAGGAAAGTGGGAAGGCAATACGGTTCCGGTAGCCTCATACGACCCAAACCCTTGGGGATTATACGACATGCATGGAAATGTAAGCGAATGGGTGTGGGATTGGGTCGGTAATTATGAAAAAGATATGGAAATGGATCCAGTCGGCCCCCACCAAGGACTTTGGAGAGGCTACCGAGGTGGAAGTTGGCTTGATTACGATCAGCAGTGCCGACCCGCGTTTCGGGACGGAAACGATCCGGTCGATCGCGATGACGACCTGGGTTTTCGTATTGCTCGCTCCCTTTTCCCTAACCAATCGCCTGAAACGGCACGAGAACAAAATCGGCTCTTCGTCTCCACACCTTTGAGTCCGGCTCAGACAACAACGATAGAGACCGAGGTTACTCAGAAAAAAATTCTTGTTCGTATGTGGCATATTTTATTTCCTGCTTCGAACGGAGAAACAAGCTATCATGGACATGTGTCCTCGTTCAGCCGTTTCGTCCATGGAGCGGTGCGAAATCCGCAAACCGGAACGGAATATTCCAATCATTACCTAGCCAAACAATTCGGTTTCCGTCCGCGAGCGAAAATGGTCCGCTTTGCCACCTCGGGAAAAATCGATGGTCTGGAATTCTGCTTTATTACCGATCCCCCTGAATCTCAAATTAATTTCTATTTATTCATCAACTCCAATCCCCTGCCGAATAGGATTATCCTCGGAAAGCCCGGCAGGCACCCCGTCGCAATTCCTTTTTCTCTTTCTGGGAAACTACTCCGAACTGAATCAACCGCGTTGACGCAAGGTTATTGGATCTGGAATACTGAAGAATACGTGAATAAAAAGATTTTCGACAGATTTGAGATTGAATAATTCAAGCTCTCATTGCCTTGTAAATGGTGTCGATTCCTTGTGTAGGCAGGCTTTATTTGTATCCGTTTTTTGCATACCATGTTCGCCAAGCTGTTAGACAAAACAAGGCATGAATGTGAACGCACAACCTAGTGAACATCAAGAGAAACAAGAACAAAAACGGCAATGTACAATTGCCCTGATAACGATTGGTTTCGTTTTTTATCTCACCATACCGCTCTACTACCTCAAGATTATGTCTCTGGATTATTACGCACTCATGACCAACTTGCTCTCCGAACCCAGAGCGGATGACCCCTTGCCGTGGTATGCGAATAACTATTTCATGCAAATCGGGAAAATCTTCCTCCAATGGGGGGGATTGCCGCTTTTTCTCCTAATGGTAGGAAATCTAGGTTCTTATATTGATCTGCGCAGAGGGAACAAACGGTACTTCCATTTTTTGCAAAAACATAAATTTCTTTTAATAACAATTGCCTGTCTTACTTTTCTGTTCTTCTGTTTTCCTTTTTCTCTAGCCTTTTCGGTTTGGATTTCCGTTGAAGCCTTCTGGTGGATACAATGGTATAATAACGTAAATTTCCTTACAAACGATCTCTTGTTAATGCTTCCCAACTATCTGTTTCCAATATTATACTTGCTCGGTATGTCTTTAATGTTTGCCTCCTTCCCGTCTGAAAACAAAAAGAAAAAAAGAACTTCTCAGCCGCTGGTATTCTGGATTTTGCGCCTGCTCCGGGTGGCATTTTTTGTTTCTGCTTTGATTCTTGTTGTTTGCATTGGAAGCGTTGGAATATTGCATGCTTCACGAATCAACTCAATAAACGGGCCAAAAGTATTTACAAATAAATGCGCTGGATGCCACGATTTATATTTACCTCTTTATCTAGTGAAAACGCCTAATGAATGGCGTCGAACCATCGATAACCAAATCAATATCGAGAAAGTTGAACTAACTGCAAAAGAAAAAAAACGTATTACTCAATTTTTATTGGGAATGCGCTCTTTTTCAGATAGCTGGACTTTCCGCACACGATGTCAACGATGCCATATTGTTTCCTATTATCAATGGGAAAAACGAACACCGGATGATTGGAAAAACATCGTCCATCGCATCGCCAAATGGTCGCCCTATTACTACAATGCAGATGTACGAGAGCAGGTAATAAATTTTCTAGTTGCCAATTTCAGTCAAGAAACTAACACATTTGGACTCAAACCGGAAGTCTTTGCCAATTACCAAACAGTGGAAAAAACATGCTCGCAATGCCATTCGCTATCCTACGGGGCTGAACGATATCAAAACGCTGACCAAAAAGTTCTGGTTAGAATGGTTTCGAGAATGAACCGTAAAATGCCTACCAGCATACCCGACCAAGAAATTGATTTTTTCGCTTCAACATATCGTAAAATGATATCAGACCAAACTGTTTTTCAACGGATGCTCCCTCACGACCGCCCGGTTTTCCAAGGAGGATTGCCTTGGTAAAGCATAGATCTATTCAAAGGCGGTTGTTGTTGATACTAATTCTGTTATTCATCTTGACGCTTTCAAATTGCGCGGAAACAATCCCTGAAGTAAATCAAATAACATTGCAGTCAACTTTTTCGCCATTCCCTTGGTCCTTCACTACAAAAAATTATCATCAGAAACTAAATACATCTCCTGGGGCAACTTGGACTCTAGACTATCAAGCTGTTATCGATTTACAAAAGCATGAAACAAAATTCGGCCCGTTTACGGAAATTATTGTTGCCATTGCAGGGTACCTGAAACACGACAAGGAAGGTTTCTGGCATGTCGGTCCAGGCACGTATGCACTTAGTTCCAACTTCACGGTTACCGGCCTTCCCATTGAACGCTTTGTCGATTGGCCGCGCTTGCGCCTGCTCCATGGAAGAGACGGAAGTCCATTTGAAGCCATCGAACGTTTTCCACTGTCGCCGGATTCGGATTACACTAAAATACAGCATCTTTCCGGAAAACTGACAGTCAATATTCCAGACGAAATTCCTGAAGGGTATTACGAACTTCGCGTAATGATCTTTGTTAAGGTTAATGGTGTTGAAGACCCAATCCTTTTAGAAAACTTCAGCACAAGCCCTAATTCACAAAATGAGCAAGTTTTACCGCTACTTAAAATCGGCAATCCTGATACGCCACGCATCCCCTGGACAATTCTGGCGCGACAATTTTATCGGGGTCAGGCAGGCACTTTACCGAACGAAGAACATGGACGGGTTGGAATTTGCTCACGTTCAGGATTTCCAACTCAACTAATTTTGCCACCGGACCAATACATTATCGAGCCTAGTCTGCCGTCTCTTTTTCCCCAATCTTCTTTACCGCCGGTCGACGGTGGCGGCGATGTTCCTCCAATGAGATTGAATCATCACTTACGTTTTGAAAACGGCCAGATTCGTTGTTCGTTATCAGGACCGGCTGGTTTTATCGACTTGGGTACTAGCGAAATTATCGGCAAAAAGGGAATTGATTTGCAATTGAAAAACGGAGGATTTCGGGCCGATTTGCGAACGACCGGCACTTATGAAATTAAACTTTCCGGTCATATGTATGACCGGTATGATCGTCCATTCAATGGGGGAGGGACGTATCTCGTACACATTGCTTTGCCACTATCCTTTTCCACTTCCTGCAAACCTGGAAGCAATTTTATTGTTGGAGACACGTATCCACCAAAAGTGAATATCAATCCCCCTTTTCCTGCCGATGTGACCGTAACAGTTGAGTATTTCCCCAACTCCGATCCGAATCGTAAAAAGAGCTGGGTCGCCCGCGGGAAAGCAAATAGCTTCGGTCATTTTTCCCCTCATGTACCTTCATTGCTTGAGTTTGATGAACCAGGCGAATATAAAAGTCGGATTGTCGCTCAGTATTTAGATAATCAAGGCAATCTTTGGATGGGAGAACAGGTATCCGCAGGAGTCATCGCACCAAACCAGTCAATCATTGCCCTTCACGGGACCCGTAGTTTCCCCTACAACTTGAAAATTGAAGAAAAACACTTTGGCGGCATGAAACGATTTAAAGACCGACTGGAGCAAAGCTTATCCTTTTTCCCTGTGAAACCTGTTTTATTGCCAGATCCATTTCCCCCATACAATTATCACGACACTCTCTTTATTCCGGCCAACGGATTTAATGAAAGCCTGATCGGGACAATGATGTCCATGCAAGTGAAAGAGGAAGCATTATCAAAACGCCTACTGGAAGAATACACACTAACTTCATTGCTTCCTCCACCAATTCATCAACTGGGAAAAAATCGTTGGTCGTACCTGCAAAACGTCCTCCAAGTCGCCGTGGACAGCCCCGGCTGGTTCCCGGCTAACATCCAAAATTCCGATGAGTTGCCGATTCTGCCGATAAGCAATGACCAACATCATTCATTTGCTTTTCCCGCTAATAATTGGCTAGATGCCTATCTCTATTTGGGAGTTGTTCGCCCAGGATTTCCCGTGCTGACTGCAGTAAAACAATCGGACGCAATAGGTCTTTATTGGCGGGCAAGTCCGAATCGCTTTGGCTTTCATTTTAATGCGGGTGCAAATGGCGATCTCCCTGGGGATGTCTACCGTTTACAAGCCGGGGTTGTGCTGCTCGATCGGGAAAGCGGCAGAAATTTATATGATGCATATGGAGCCTCTATCGCCGCCGTATCTTCCGATGGCACGCCAACGTCCATCCTTCCTCCAGGCGTTCAACCTCTGCTGACTTTTGGTGGCCGAAAACACTGGATCTTTTTGGGAACGGATACGCATGATGCCTTAGAACAGGGCGAGTCGATTGCACTTGGAGGCATGATCTTTCCCACCGTGGAAGCAAATGTCACCTGGCAAGTCACAACACCAAGCGGTGAATCGATTGAAGTGAAAGCACAAGCAAATCGGTTGGGTATAGTACGCGGACAGCCATTAATCAAAGCTGTTGAAGCAGGCATTTATAAAATAAAGGTCAACGTCGATTACAATGGCATTCAGGGAGACATTGTCGGCTCATCCGATGGCACATATTGGCATTGTGTGCTTCCTTCCGATCATCGGAATTTAATGAAAATAAATTTGCCGGCGATATCATGGGTAGATCCAATACAAGGAATCGATCTTCGAGTCACCTGGCCTGAGCATTTAGAAAAAATAAAAATACATTATGGAGTCATTATGCCCGGTCAGGTACTGGACCAAGATTCCCTTGAAGATTTGGAAAACCATTGGGGTTATCGGTTCACGCCGGTGCAATTTGCTTCCCAATTCTCCAACCTGGATGTACGAAATTTTGGCAGTGGCAATTGGGAAATGGCCGATACCGTAGTTTTTCAGGTTTTTCTGGAAGCAAAAGACGGCAATCAAAAAGTTTATGATTCCCTTCGTCTAATATTGCGTAAAAATACATTGTACAATTACGAACAATTAATGCCGTCAAACGACAACAACACTCACACTGCAACTACTCATCCACATGCAATGCATCATCCTTTTCCATCAAATTGATCCACGTAGCTGTTAATTTGCCGCCCGTCGATTTTCCATGGTAGACTTTTTATCCGAATTTTGCCCTTTCCAGTGGGCGTTATCGCTATCGGTGCAATACCCAAGGGAGATCCTCCGTGAAGCGCTGGTTGATCCCGGCATTGCTGATTCTGATTGCGGTTCTGGCGATCATCGTCTGGAAGATCTCGCACCAGGCAACGCCGACGACGATTGTCGACGGGCCACCGCCGGTCTACCCGAAAATCATCGGTTCCTGGTTTGTACATTACTCGACCGACCCATACGCCAAGCTCGACGTGACCATCGACGATCAAACCGGCAGCGGTATCGCATCGGCCGTTGCCGAACTGACCGGCCCGTCGCAGGTGTACCGGGAAATCAAATTGTCGCACAAACCTTGGGAAACCGAGTGGAAAAACGAATTCGGCACGGAATGTACGTTTCTGCCCGAAACGCTGGACGGCGGCATCTGGTGGATATCGCGAGTTAAAGTGGTCGCCAACGACGGTAGTTGGAGCGAATATTATGCCGATGACCCGTACGGTGCGTTTCGTCACGACTTCCATACTACTGACGGCGCCGGCGGGAAAGACCAGGAAAGCAACGCATGGATCGGTGCGCTCTACGTAACCGAGACCGACTCGCCTCACCCGTTGATCTACATCAATACATTTCCGTCGGAAGAAGGTAAAAAGGTCGATATGATCATGCGCATCTACCGCGCCGGCGACACCCGGCGTTGGATCGCCATCAACGACGAACCGGATGCAATGAACTTTTTCCCGCGCATCGCCATTCCGTTGATTCCTGGCGAACAAGTTTACATTCACCTCAACGGCCGCGAAAGCAAACCGGGGCCCTATTCCATTGTGATTTCTGACACCGGTTTTCAAACCGGCGACTCACAGGCTACGCCGTCACAACCGGATGCGTATGAAATCGATGACACATCAGATCAAGCCAAACAGATCGCCTTGGGTGAAATACAGCGACGCACCATTGTCTCTAACGACGGCACTTCCGGCGACGAAGATTGGCTGCTGTTCACCGTACCGAAAAAATAAAACGATTGCGTTTAATGCGGTGGGTGTCCCGCGCCGCCGTGGGCGCTTCCCGACTGCAGGTCCCGGTAGTTGTAAAGCATGTTGTTGCGAACGAATAGACGCAGGGAATCGAACACCTTTTCCCCGTTGCGCTCTCCCTGCAAAAAGAATTGCATCACCACTGTTTCGGCCATCTGCGGATAGCCGGAACCAAAATTGACCGAGTCGAAGTTCGGGAACTGAGCCGTAATCTGCATCGGCTCGAAAGGATAATCCCAGCGATTGTCATCGATCTCGACCACACCGCGATCCAGCACCTGTCCGGGCATGATGATGCCGAAGTGCAATTGCACATTCTGCAAATCATCCGGCCAGGTCAGGGGTACATGGTATCCCCGCAGGGGATCAATCTTCTGAATCGGATCGTCATCCATTTGCAACAATGGTTCGTTGTCTTCCGGCACCGCGCAATGCCAGAACAACCCGTCCGGCGTACCGACCACATCACCCTGTAGTCCCTCGTAATTGACGTCGACTTTCGCCCAGTAAAGGCCGGGCTCTTCAATCGAAATGATCGGTTTGCCGCGAGCAATCCCGAGGCGATTGGCCTTGGCGCTGACAACAACAATTTCGCCCGAGGGCTTGGTCACCGTCCAGGTAACGTCGGCCTCTACCGAGGGGAAAATCATGCCGCCCAGACCCATTAGCTCGCCGACCTCCAGCGTATCGTGCGGGTCGAGCGCGAGGAACACTTTCTGTTCGCGACCATTCAACCGCGCCAGCGGCCGTTCACCGGGGGC
>Ga0272444_10000280_pt1 | contig 57874 bp, 52 predicted proteins | sample SSMForm13_FD_201033 | JGI IMG/M metagenome (GOLD analysis project Ga0272444, IMG submission 201033) | Marine sediment archaeal communities from Little Sippewissett salt marsh, Falmouth, MA, United States - SSM-Form-13 | ecosystem: Environmental > Aquatic > Marine > Wetlands > Sediment ... | reverse complement strand
ACCGGCGACGTACGTGATCCGCGGGATGCGCGCGTGCCTGCTCGAGGGTCGGCCGACGATCGAGCTGCTTCCGACGGTCTTCCGGCTCGTCGGGATCGGGCTCGCCGTAATCTTTGCGGGGCTGTTCGTCTTCCGCTACGTCGAGCGATACGCGAAGCGGTCGGGAAGACTCAAGCGAAGCGGATAAGCCGCTTCGCTTGAGTCTTCCTTCGGAGAGTCGCCGGATGATGGTCCATTGCGATTCTCCTGGTCGGGCGAGCAACCGCACGCCGAATGGATCGTCGCCATCCCCCTGGTGTGCGAGCCAAGAGACTCGTGCGCGCTCGCGATGGGCAGACCCGCCAAAGAGGAAGGCCCCGGAAGATCCGGGGCCTTCGGCAGGCTCACGTGTTTCGCTTCCGTGCTGCAGCCGGCGCTGCTCCCTACAAGTGCTCCTCCACTTCCGCAAGGAACGCAAGCGCCTTCTCCTGTGCGATCGTGTTGTAGAGCGGATAGAGGTCGCCGACCTCTTCCGAAAGGACTTCGTCAAGAATCCGCTTCGCGTCTGCCCACATTCCTCGCTCGATCAGATAGAACTCGACGAAGAAGAGCCGATTCTCGAAGTACTCGTCCGCTGCGGGATCGAACTCGCCGAGAGGCGGGCAGATATCGCAATTCCAGTCAGCGCAGATCTCCGGCTCGTCGACGATGTGGCAGAAGTAGCCGAGCGAGCGGCTCCAGTTCTTCCGGTAGTTCCCAGCAGGGAGCTTCGGAAGGCCCGCCCAGAAGGCCGCCAGCGCGCGGTACGAGCCGTAGGCCGTGAACTTGGGGTCGAGTTCGAGGCAGCGGAGAGACATCTTTTCGGTCTTCTCCGGAACCCCCGCGAAGACGGCCTCGAGCGGGTTGAACTGCGCCGCGCGAAGCCAGTTTGCCGCGCCCCAGTAGAGGCCGAAAAGGTTCTCCGACTCCGCAACGGCCGCTGCGATTCCATCGCTCTTCTCCGCCGCATCGAAGGAGGCGTCTACCCGCAAGCTCTTCAGCCCCCAGTGCTTGCCCTTCAGATACGTCGGTCGCTCGTCGTCCTCACCCTCCAAGAACGCATCGGCGAGCGTGTAGTACGCTTGCGAGAGCCTATTCATGACCTCGATCAGGCTCTCGTCGAGGTCGAATGCCATCACCGCATCTTCGCTCGCCTCATCAAGATCGTCGGCCACCCCCAACTCGGCGCGGAATGCCGCGATCATCCCTTCGAGCTGGGCTCTCCCATCGTCCGAATACGCAATTTGAATCGTGCCGTTCTCGTCGAAGAGAGCGAGCGCCGCTTCCAGGTCCATCGCCTCCTGGGCAAGCGCAGGAAGACACCCAAGCGCCACCACGCATGCTGCAAGAACACAAGCCTTCCCCATCTTTCTACCTCCTGGGCTGAAGAAACTGGATCACCAACTCTATCCGAAGAGCGCCGGTCGGCCAAGCGCAGCTTGCACGGATCTCCGAACCGCCCAACGCTAGAGATTCGTTAGCACTTCTTCGAGGAGTTCGGCGGCGACCAGCTGGTTGAGGCCGTTGTAGAGCGGGAAGAGGTCCCCAATCGGTTCGTCAAGAACCGACTGGAGGACGCGGGCAGCATCCTCCCAATGCCCGAGCGGCATCAAGTAATACTGGACGAAGACGACGCGATTCTCGAAGTAATCCAGGCAGATCGGGTCGATCAGCTCCGCGGTCCCTTCGCAGAACGCCGGTTCGTCGATGATGGGACAGAAGCTGGCGAGAACCTGATCGTAGTCCTGCATCAGTCCGCCGGTGAAGACGGCGACGATCGGATTGCTCGGCATCCCCTGCCAGAACGCTCCGAGCGCGCGGTAGGCGGCGTACGTACTGTACGTCGCATCCAGCTCGAGGCCCCGCTCGGACATCGCAAGTGACTTCTTGGCAATCCCCGCTTTGACCGCGCTCAAGATGTCCGGCTCGGCCCAACGGAGCCAGTTGGCGTTCGCCCAGAAGAGCGCTGCCACGTCCGTCTCCGCTCGCACGGCCGCGACGAATCCATCCTGCTCCTCGAATGCCACGAACGCCGCGTTCATCCGCAGGCTCTTGAATCCCCATTGCTTCCCCTTGAGGAAGGTCGAGCGCTGGTTCGGTTGATCGCGCAGGAAGGCGTCAGCGTACGAGTAGTAGGCCTGGGACAGCCTGTTGACGAGATCCTTCCGATCCGGCGAGACAGAGAACGCGCCAACTTCGGACTCGGACTCCTCGTCCAGGTAGTCCGGCACGCCGAGCGTCTCGCGAAGAACAGCGATGATCCGCTCAAGCTGCGCCTTCCCCTCCTCGGAAAACGCGACGTGGACGTCCCCGTCCGTGTCGAACAACTCCAGCACATCTTCGAGCGATTCCTGGGCGACCCCGACAACGGAGAGCGCGACAAGGCAAACCGACAGCAGTGCAAACCGACGTTTCATTCCATCCCCCTTCATCGGACAGCTTGGTGGACTATAGCAAATTGAGGCTCTGCATCCGAGCGGTCGCCCTCGGTTGGCCGCGGGTCAACCGTGTGATATCCTTCCCGCGAATCTCGCCGGTAAGGAAGGAGGATCCGATGGCAACCCCGACCGTTGATCAGGACCTTTGCGTGGGATGCGGCCTGTGTTCGCAGGTCTGCTCCGACGTATTCGAGATGGGGGCAGACGGGAAGGCGGGCGTCATTGACGGCGCCGATCTGAGTGCGGACTGCGTCCAGGACGCCGTCGACCAGTGCCCGGTCGCGGCGATCAGCGCCTAGAGTCTTCGGGACGCGGAGGGCTTCTTGACCGACCCTCCGCGTTTGCTTTGACCGGTGGAGCGCCTTCTCTTTCGTTGTCCGATCCGAGGGCTCGCGCTAGGATGTACCTTCGGTGGGTGCGTTGAGCGAGCAAACAATTGGTCTGGCACTGTCAAGCGGGGGAGCGCGGGGTTCGGCCCACGTTGGCGTCCTCAAGGTTCTTGAGAAACACGGCATCGTTCCCGACGTCATCGCGGGAACGAGCATGGGGGCCGAGATCGGCGGAGCCTACGCCGCCGGGACGTCGATTACCGAGATGGAGTCCCACTGGCGGTCGTCCTCGTTCGGACGCGTCTTCCGGACACTCTTTCCGACCATCCCGTGGTCTGGCTGGAGTTCGGGGCGCGAGGTCACTCGATTCCTCCGACGATTTCTCGGCGACCGGCAGATCGAGGACCTTCCGATACGACTCGCCGTCGTCGCGACCAATCTGGAGAGCGGACGCGCATTCCCCATGACAAGTGGATCCCTCGCTGATGCGATCCGCGCCAGCCTCTCGGTTCCCGGTCTCTTCACCCCCGTCTGGATCGACGAGCAGCTGCTGATCGACGGCGGGGTATCCAACCCAATGCCGGTAGACGTCGCACGCGACCTCGGGGCCGATGTCGTGATCGCCGTCGACGTTCTCGTCGATCCATCGGAGGTCAAGCTCTCCGGGATCCCTGCGCTCCCGCAACGCGAGCGCAATCTAGGCATCGTCAGAGATTGGGCGACACCCGAGACGAACGGGCGCCGCTTCCACCCGAGCGTCTTCTCCGTGCTCTTCCAGATGTCGACCGTCTTCCAGAAGCGCCTCTGCGATATGCTCCTGAAGGCCCACCCTCCCGACGTTCTGATTCGCCCCAACTTCTCAGTCGATCCACCGTGCTACAGCGATGTCGGTTGCGGTATCGAAGCTGGTGAGGAGGCCGCCCTGCGCGCCCTTCCCGACATCCGTCGTGCCCTCTCGAAGGGCGCCGGCTAGCGGCCGCCGATGCCCCGTCGCGAATTCCTCTATCTTCGATTCGGAATCGGCATTGTCGCCGTCTCGTTCGGAGCAATCCTCGTCCGATTGGTGGGAGACGTCCCGCCTCTCGCGATCGCCGCGTGGCGACTCGGCCTGACGGCGGCCGTCCTTCTCCCGCTTGCAGTAGCGCGGAAGAGCCTCTGGAGGATCTCCCGGCGGGAGCTTCTCTGGTCGATCGGAAGCGGCGTCGCGCTCGCCGTCCATTTCGTCCTTTGGATCACGTCCCTGCGCCACACGAGCGTGGCGAGTTCGGTCCTGTTCGTGACGACCCATCCGATCTTCGTGACGCTCGGCGCGCACTACGTGCTGAAGGAGCGAATCGGCCGCGCGCTCGCCGTCGGAATCGGACTCGCAATCCTCGGCGGCGCGCTGATCGGGTTCGGAGATCTTCGACTCGGCGGCGGCGAGTTCCGGGGAGATCTCCTCGCCCTCGGCGGCGGATTGGCCGTCTCCGTCTACTTTCTGATCGGTCGTCGCGTCCGGCGGACCGTCTCCCTCCTCGACTACGTCGCCATCACGTACGGAACGGCAGCGCTCCTCGTCCTGATCGCCTGCGTTGTCGTCAGCTGCCCGCTCGCCGGATTCTCTTCCGGCACGTACCTCTTCCTTGCGCTCCTTGCGCTCGGCCCCCAGTTGATCGGCCACAGCACCTTCAATTGGGCGCTTCGTCATCTGTCGGCCTCGAAGGTGTCGGTGATGATCCTCGCCGAGCCGATCGGCTCTTCCCTCCTCGCTCTCTTCTTCTTCAGCGAAGTCCCGACGTGGCTGAACGGGATCGGAGCGGTCATCATACTCTTCGGGATCTACTTGAGCCTGCAAGCGAAGGAGGCGTCCGATGGATAGAACCGAAGGACAAGCGAAGATCGAATGGGCCGCTGCACACATGCCGCTCCTTCAACGACTCAGAGAGGAACTCGCTGACGAACGACCGTTCCAAGAGAAGCGGATCGCGATGAGCATCCACCTCGAGGCGAAGACGGCTTGCCTGGCGATCCTTCTGCGCGACGCCGGCGCCGAGGTTTGGGTGACCGGGAGCAATCCACTGTCGACGCAAGACGATGTCGCAACGGCTCTTGCCGAGGAGGAAGGGATCTTCGTCCGGGCCCGTCACGGCGTCTCTGATGTGGAGTACAACGAGCACCTCCGAGCGGTTCTCGCCTCCAAGCCGGACATGATCCTCGACGACGGGGGAGATCTCGTCGAAATTCTCCACAACGATCCTCCCCGCGAGATCCTCGGAGGATGTGAAGAGACGACCACGGGCGTTGCCCGCCTTCGCGCTCGCGCAAGATCGGGGAACCTCCGGTTCCCGATGTTCGCCGTGAACGACGCCCGAATGAAGTACCTGTTCGACAATCGGTACGGAACCGGGCAGTCGACCTGGGACGGGATCCTGCGCTCGACCAACCTCCTCATCGCAGGGAAGGACGTCCTCGTGGCCGGGTACGGGTGGTGCGGACGTGGGATCGCACTGCGCGCTCGCGGCCTCGGCGCCAGGGTTACCGTGACCGAGGTCGATCCGATCCGCGCGACCGAGGCGTGGATGGACGGGTTCGCGGTCGCGCCGGTTCGAGAGGCGATCCGATTCGCCGACTTCGTCGTAACGGCGACGGGATGCGCCGACGTGGTAACCGGAGAAGCTCTGAAGAACGCCAAGGACGGCGTGATCCTCGCCAACGCGGGCCACTTCAACGTCGAGGTTAATCTGGAAGACCTCGGGGCGCTCTCGCGGTCCGTTCGTCCGGTTCGCAACGGAGTGGTCGAGTACACGCTCGCTGACGGACGACGCGCCTACGTCCTCGGCGAGGGACGTCTCGTCAACCTGGCCCTCGGGGACGGTCACCCGGTCGAGATCATGGACATCTCGTTCGCCATCCAGGCTCTGACGCTGGTCCATCTCGTTCGAAGCGCTCCGCTCGAGCCGGGCCTCTATCCGGTCCCGCCGGAGATCGACGAACGCGTCGCGTCGCTGAAGCTCGAGACACTTGGCGTGGCCATCGACACGCTCTCCGACACGCAACGTACGTACCTTGGACTCGAACCGTAGCCAAGTCTGACGGGCTCTCTCTTCCACGGTACAATCGGCGCTGCCTAGGGGTGAGGCGAATGATGCATCGATCGAGAGTCTTGAGGTTTCTTGCGGTTCTTCTTCCGGCGATCGGATTGGTCCTCGCGTTCGGCGCCGGCGGTGCGCAGGAGCACGTCAGCCAGTCGCTGTTCGATCCCGTGTACGACATCTTTCGCAATCTGCAGGGCTACTTCTACAAGCCTGAGCTGATCGACGCTCAGGAAGCTCTGTATGGCGCGATGCGAGGCGTCGTCGAGCACTTGAACGACCCGTACAGCGAGTTTCTTGACCCGGGCGATCGTGAGCGATTCGACGAGAGCCTCGAGGGGGAGTTCAGCGGCGTCGGGATTGAAATCACCCTCGTCGACGGAATCCTCACCGTCATCACGCCGCTCGTCGGAACGCCGGCCGAGGCCGCCGGTGTTCTCGCGGGAGACAAGATCCTCCAGGTCGATGAGGAAACGACCGAAGGCATCTCCCTCTCCGAAGCGGCCTATCTCATCCGCGGCGAGATCGGAACGACCGTCGTTCTCACCGTCCGACATGAGGAGGGGGAGATCGAGGAGATCCCGATCGTCCGCGACACGATCGTCATCGATCCGGTCGAGAGCGAGTTGGTCGCCGACGGAGCGGTCGGCTACATCCGCGTCCTCCGATTCGAACGGGATACGACCCTCGAACTCGACATGGCGCTCGCCTCGTTCGAGTTCGACGGATTGATCGGCCTGATTCTCGATCTGCGCAGCAATGCCGGCGGTCTGATGGACCAATCGATCTCCGTCGCGAGCCGCTTCGTCGACGAGGGGATCGTCTTGAAGACGGAGAGTCGTCTTCAGGGGAACCGGAACTACTACACAAGATCGAACTCGATCCCGAATCTTCCGCTGGTCATCTTGATCAATCGCGGGACGGCGAGCGCGGCCGAGATCCTGGCCGGCGCGATCCGGGACAACAACATGGGGATCCTGATGGGAGAGAAGTCGTTCGGCAAGGGCGTCTTCCAGCAGATCATCGGATTCCAGGACGGATCGGCGCTCAAGATCACGACCGGTGAGTACTTCACACCGCTCGGCACCGTCGTCGACGGCGTCGGTCTGACGCCAGACATCCTCCTTGAAGAGGACGAGGATCCGATCGACACTGCCGTGGCCTGGATCCTGGAACACGAAGGGATCTTGATGCCGATCGATCTCGACTCCGAAGCAATCCCAGCGACAGCTCCATGAGGTTCTCCGTCCTCGGGGCCGGGGGATGGGGGACGGCGGTCGCTCGCCTGTTGGCAAACGGCGGTCACGACACCGTCCTCTGGGCGAGAGATCCAAAGCGGGCCGAGTCGATCGGACGAACCCGCGAGAACACGAAGTACCTCCCCGGCGTTGCCCTTCCGTCGGAACGACTCGTGGTGACAGCCGAGCTGAAGGACACGCTCAGCGCCGACGCGATCTTCCTCGCCGTCCCATCATTCGGAGTCGACGAGCTTCTTGGACGGATCGAGCCGCAGGTCTCCGGATCGCCGACCCTCGTCAATCTCGCCAAGGGCCTCGACCGAGCGACCCACCGTACCGTTAGCGAGCTCATCGGAGATCGACTTCCGAGCGCGTCAGCGTTCACGCTCTCCGGTCCGAGTCACGCCGAGGAGGTCGGCCGCGACGTCCCAACCGCAGTCGTCCTTGCCGGGACGGATCTCGTGCTCGGGAAGCGGCTGCAGCACGCCATCGCGACGCCTCGATTCCGCGTCTACCTCTCGAACGACGTTCGCGGCGTCGAGCTGTGCGCGGCAATCAAGAACGTCATCGCGATCGCCACGGGAATCTCGGACGGGCTCGGGTACGGCGACAACAGCCGGGGCGCGCTGATCACCCGTGGATTGGCGGAACTTGCTCGATTCGGCCGAACACTCGGGATTCAAGACGCGACGTTCTTTGGATTGGCCGGCCTCGGCGACCTCGTCGCGACGTGCACGAGCGAGCACAGCCGAAATCGGTACGTCGGCAGCCGCCTCGGCGCCGGCGACTCGCTCGAGACGATCCTCGGCGGGATGACGATGGTCGCCGAAGGCGTCTTCGCCACCGGCGTTGTCCGCGAGATGGCCGAATCGCGCGGAGTCGAGATGCCGATCACCGAGGCGGTTTCACGCCTTCTCGCAGGCGAGGTCGATCCGCTGACGCTCGTCACGGAGATCATGACGCGTGCTCCGAAGCGCGAGGACGGCTGAGGCAGAGAGATGAATCGGTTCGAGGTCGTCGTGATCGGAGGAGGGCCGATCGGTGCCGTCGCTGCGCGGTGTGCCGCCGAGGCCGGCGCCAGCACCCTCCTGATCGAGCGGAGAGGAGACATACGCGGAGGAAGCCTCTGCACCGGCCTGGTCAGTCCACGCACGCTCCCCGCGCTCGGGATCACGGAGTTGAGCGTCTTGCGACGGATCCGAGGCGCCGAGGTGCATGCTCCCGGTGGATACCGTCTCAACGTCCGCTCCGAGGAGACGAAGGCCGTCGTCCTCGATCGGCCCCTCCTCGAGGAAGAACTCCACAGGCGTGCCGGTGACGCCGGGGTCATAGTCCGCCTCCGTTGTGAGGCCGTCGACGTTCGCCCCGGAGAAGTGAGCGCCCGATCCGCAGACGGCGCCGAGACAATCTCCGCCGGGATCATCGTCGTCGCAATCGGTCTGAGCGCAGGATTGGTGCGTGGTGCGTCGCTTCCCAGTCCGCCGCGCCTCTTTCGCGCGGCACAGGCCGTCCTCGCCATCGAGCCGGACGATGCAGACGTGGTCCGCGTCTACCTCGGCCGCAAGGTCGCCCCTCTCTTCTTCGGGTGGGCGGTCCCCGCCGAACACGGGCGTACCCGCGTCGGACTCGCTGTTTCGCCAGACACGGATCCGAACCCTTTTCTCGATCGTCTCCTTGATCAGCGTTTCCCGGGAATCGCCGTCGAATCCTGCAGCCTCGGAAGAATCCCGATCGGCCCGGTTTCACCTCCACTCGGGGACGGTCTTCTCTTCGTCGGAGACGCGGCCGGCCACGTGAAGCCTCTCTCCGGCGGCGGGCTCTACACCGGAGCGATCGGCGCACGCATCGCGGGGCGGATCGCGGCAAGCGCAGCCGCCTCGGGGAAAACTCACCGTGAAGACCTGGGCTCGTACGCCCGCGCGTGCGACCGGGCGATCGGCGGAGAGCTCCGATTCGGTCTGGCAGCGCGCGACCTGCTGGAGTCGCTCTCCGACGAGGGGATCGATGACGCGTTCGCCGCGCTCGATCAGTCCGATCTCCTTGAGTTTCTCGCCGAAGCCGGCGACATCGACCGCCTACGCCGCCTTCCGCGGGAACTCGCAACCCGGCGCGCGCTGTGGAAGCGCCTGCTTCCCCTCCTCGCACTCCTCGATCATCATCTCGCCGCACGAGGCCCCGAGATTCGTGTTGCCGCTCCGCCAAACGAATCCTTATAATCCCACACAGGATGTCGAAGAAGCAGAGGGGCACCAAGAAGGAGTCCGAGGCGGCACCGACGCCACGCCTCCCTCTTGATCGGATCCTCATCTACTCCATTGCGTTCACTCTGTTTGCGATTCCCCTGTTCATCTGGCCCGGTCTCTCCGAGTACGGATACGGGAAGACGATGGTCACTCTGATCGCCGTCTCTGTGCTGTCGATCCTGTGGGGACTCTCCGTCTGGCAGAAACGAGGATGGAGCTTGCGGATCCCGTGGATCGCGTTCCCATTCCTCGGATTCGTCATCGCGTCGCTCCTCTCGCTCCTCACCGCCATCAACGGACGCGTCGTCGTACAAAGCCTTGTCCTCGTCGTCTTCTTCTTCCAGCTCGCCCTGATCATCGCCAACGTGGTGCGAGAGAAGCGGGACGCAACGCTCCTTCTCAGTTCAGTCGTCGCTTCCGCCTTCTTCGCCTCCGTCTACGGCCTCCTTCAGTATCTCGGAGCGATGCCCGGCGCGCCCGATGCCGCCGGTGCCACGCGGATCATCTCCACGATGGGAAACAAGAACTTCCTCGGCGGGTTTCTGAGCTACCTCCTGCTCCCGTCGTTCGTCCTGCTCCTTCGACCTCGGTCGCGGATCCTGCGCGCCGTAGCTCTGGGGGTGATCGCATTCAACTTTGGCACCCTGATGCTCGTCGATCAGCTGGCCCCGATGGTCGGCCTGATCGTGGCGGGGATCGCACTCATCGTCGGCCTGATCCTCTTCCGTCCGGTCGAACCGATCCGTAGGAACCGGGCGTGGCTGATCGGTCTTCTCGTTCTGCTCGTGCTCACGTTCCTGATCGAGGCTCCTTCGGGGCCGCTCAACTCGGTCGTCGGCCTGTCACAGGACGGATCGACCTGGGTCGGCCGACTCTGGGATCGGAACTCCGGACGAACCCGTGAACTCGACTATTGGGTCGGCTTCGAGATGCTCAAAGGCCGCCCGATCACGGGCGTAGGGCTGGGCAACTACAAACTTGCCTTCCTCCAGTACAAGGCCACATTCCTCGCAACGCCGCGTGGGAGCGCGTACAGCGATCTACGTGTGGCGCGAGCGGCACAGGCGCACAACGACTTCGTGCAAGTTGCGGCCGAACTCGGAGGGCTCGGCATCCTGGCCATGCTCGGCGCCTTCACGGTGCTCGCGCTCTCCATCTGGAGACGCATTCGCCGAAATCCAGACGAGGCAGATCGCCTGGATCTGCTCCTGTTCACCGCCGGACTGATCGTCTTCCTCGTCCACGCGCTCGTCAGCTTCCCGGCGCATCTACCGACTTCAATGCTGATGATCATCTTGTTACTCGGGCTGATCCATGCCCCCGCCTACGGAGACGTCTGCGTCGTCACCGCTCGGGTAGGGAAGAAGGTCGCAATGGCCATCTTCGGCCTCGTCGCGGCCTTCGCCGTGATCGTCTCCGGCTTCGCGATCTCCGACCTTTCCGCCAACGTCCTGATGTCGAAGGGAATCGAGGAGCTTCAAGTCGGGGATTCCTGGAAGGCCGTCCGGATCCTGGAGAAGAGCATCGCCTACGACTTCGCTCCCCGTCAGACCTACTACATGCTCGCGACAGCACAGGTGAAATCTGGGGAAATCCAGGGTGCGATCGAAAACTTCGAGAAGTGCTTCACGCGGTTCGTCGACGAGAATCTCTACGTCGTCTATGGAGAACTGATGTTGAGTCTCGACCGCCTCGAGGAAGCGCGTGAGGCAATCGCCTTCCTCCTCTCGACGCATCCTCAACGAGAGATCGAGCTGAGAGCCCGGTACACCGAGGCAACGATCGCCGTTCGCCTCCGCGATTACAGCGGCGCCTCCCGCCGTCTCAAGGACCTGGTGGAGGATGCTCCGGACTACGAGCTCGCCCTGATCGCCCTCGGGAACATCTATCAGGCGCAGCAGTTGTCGGGACTGGCGATCGAGTACTACGAACGCGCGCTGACGCTGATCGACGGGAAGCTTGCCAAGATCGAGACGGAAATGATCGGGCGAACCGAGTTCACGGCGGTTGAGTACGGCGAGTACCGCCAGTCGATCGAGAGCCTCCAGGGTGAGCGGGCGTTCGTCGTCGAGCAACTCGAAGAGCTGCACGAGGAGTGAACTCACCCGCGCCGGTTCCCTCGGCCGGCAGATACCTCTTCTGCTGCGAAACTCGAAGAGCCAGAGTAACAGAGGGAGAGGGCCCACGTTCGTGGTATGAGCCTCTCGGATTACACAGGTGCCTTGCGGGCACGAAAGCTCCACCTCTATACTGACCGCGTGATCTTCTGATGGCCATCGACAGAATCCGACGCAGCGTCGACTTCCTTCTTGGGCAAACGAACGCGCAGCAGCTGAAGCGGTTCGAGCGTGAGCTTGCGACCGTCAACCGTCTCGCCGAGGAGACCTCGGCCCTCTCTGACGACGAGCTTCGCCGGAAAACCGACGCCTTCCGCGACCGCCTTCAGAACGGAGAAGCAAAGGTAGACATCCGCCCCGAGGTCTACGCTGTCGCGCGTGAGGTCGCAGCACGGACGGTCGACATGCGTCCGTTCGACGTTCAGATCCTCGGCGCGATCGCTCTCGACGAGCAGCGAATCGCCGAGATGCAGACGGGGGAAGGGAAGACGCTCGTCGCCACGCTCCCCGCGTATTTGAACGCGCTCATCGGGAAGGTTCACGTCGTCACCGTCAACGACTATCTCGCCGGCCGGGACCGTGCGTGGATGGGCCCGATCTACGAGTTCCTCGGTCTCTCCGTCGGCCTCCTCCAGGAAGGCACGCCACCGGAGGAGAGAAAGGCGGCCTACGATGCAAACATCGTTTACGGGACGAACAACCAGTTCGGCTTCGACTTCCTGCGCGATAACATGGTTCTTCACGCCAGCGCGAAGGTTCAGGGTTCGCTTGACTTCGCCATTGTCGACGAGATCGACAACATCCTGATCGACGAGGCACGGACGCCTCTGATCATCTCCGGCTCGACCGAGCAGGCCTACGATCTCTACCGGAAGTTCGCCGCGCTCTCGCGCCGATTCCGCCGCGACGAGGACTTCGAGATCGACGAGGAGTCGCGCCGGCTGACGCTGACCGACGAGGGCGTCCACAAGGCCGAGCGTGCCCTCGATGTCGAGAATCTGTTCACACCCGAACACCAGGAGACGCTCCACTACATCGAGAACGCGTTGCGCGCACTCCATCTCTTCCAGAAGGAGCAGCACTACATCGTCAAGGACGACAGGGTCATGATCGTCGACGAGTTCACCGGGCGGCTGATGCCCGATCGCCGGTACTCGGACGGTCTTCACCAGGCACTCGAAGCGAAGGAGAACCTGACGATCCAACGCGAGTCTCAGACGCTTGCGACGATCACGCTCCAACACTACTTCCAGCTCTACAAGGGCCTCTGCGGAATGACCGGAACCGCGAAGACCGAGGAGGACGAGTTCAAGCAGATCTACGCGCTTCCCGTCCTCGTCATTCCGACCAACAAGGAGCTTCGGAGGGAGCAGAAGGCCGACCTCCTCTACCGCTCGGGGAATGGGAAGTTCGAGGCGATCGCCGAAGAAGTCGAACGCCTGAACCAGGTCGGACGTCCTGTCTTGATCGGTACGAACTCGATCGAGAAGTCGGAACAGCTCTCCCGCCTCTTCACCGCCCGGAAGCTCGATCATCAAGTGCTGAATGCCAAGCATCACGAGAAGGAGGCTGAGATCATCGCCGGCGCCGGTCAGCGTGGAGCGATCACCGTCGCCACCAACATGGCTGGTCGCGGGACCGACATCAAACTCGAAGAGGGCGTCCCCGAGCTCGGAGGCCTCCACGTTATCGGCTGCCAGCGGCACGAATCGCGCCGGATCGACAACCAGCTTCTCGGGCGCGCAGGCAGGCAAGGGGACCCCGGCTCGTCGCAGTTCTATCTCTCCCTGGAGGACGACCTCCTTCGAGTCTTCGGGGGAGATCGCATCGGCGGGCTGATGGAACGTCTCGGGATGGAAGAGGGAGAGGCGATCGAGCATGACCTGCTGACCGGCGCGATCCGCAGATCTCAGAAGCGTGTTGAGGGTCGCAACTTCGAGATCCGCAAACGCCTCCTCGAGTACGACCTCGTCCTCGCCAAGCAGCGTGAGGCGATCTACGCGCTGCGCGATCGGTTCCTCCTCCCCGACCGAGATACGGGCGAGCCGGTCTCCGCCGAAGTGGAGGCCGACCTCGACGAGTACCTCGGAGACCTGTTCGAGGAGATCGCAGAGAACCTCGTCTCTGCCTACGCTTCTCCCGGGCAGTCGCCCGATGAATGGAATCTCGATGGGCTCGCGAAGGAACTCGCGACGTACGGGTCGATCCCCGATTCAGCCATCGCTGAACTCGATCGAGAAGACCTCATCGAAGCGGCGGCCAGCCACCTCAACGCCGCGCTCGCCGCGCAGAAGGAACGGCTCGGTGAGCCGTTCCCGCTCATCGCGCGTTACCTGATTCTCACGTCTCTCGATGAGGCGTGGCGGACGCACCTCTACACGCTCGACGACCTCAAGGGCGGGATCGGTTGGACCGCACTCGCCGGAACCGATCCGCTCGTAGCGTTCAAGAGAGAGTCGTTCGTTCTCTTCCAGGAGATGCTCGGACGGACGGCCGAGAAGATCGTCCGTGTTCTGCTCAACCCACGCCTGACCGTCTCCGGCACCCAGTCTCCCCAGCAGCGCCAGCGCGATCCCGATGGGCTGCGTTACGTCCATCCCGACACGACCGCGCCATCGCCAGCGGCGCCGCGGCCTCAGCGACCGGGCGCGCGACGTCCTGTCCGCGTATCGCAGGCACCGGGGAGGAATGATCCTTGCCCGTGTGGTTCCGGGAAGAAATACAAGAAGTGCTGCGGGCGCAACGGCTAGTGAACGCGTTCGAGGAGAAGCTCGTCGTCGACGACGTGGTGTTGCGCGAACAAGTCGACGAGCTCTGGGACCGTCGCGGAGGCCTTCTCGCCGTCGCGCAGTTCGTGGATGATCTCGCCCTTGTGCATCATGATCAGGCGATTCCCCGCCTCGATGGCCTGCTCCATGTTGTGCGTGACCATCAGCGTCGTCAGGCGGAGTCGCTCGACGAACAGCCGCGTCAGGCCGATGAGCATCGCCGCATTCCGCGGGTCGAGAGCCGCAGTGTGTTCGTCGAGAAGAAGAACCTCGGGCGGGACGAGCGTCACCATCAGGACAGCCAGCGCTTGGCGCTCGCCCCCCGATAGGAGCGAGACACGGCAGTTCAGCCGGTCTTCCAACCCCACGTTGAGGGCGGCCAAACGATCGTGCAACTTGCCCCGAAGCCGCCGCGACAACGCCGGGCGGAGCGTCCTGCGACCGCGCTTCATCGCGAGCGCAAGATTCTCGGCAACCGTCATCGTCGGAGCCGTCCCAGCAAGCGGGTTCTGCACGATCCGTCCGATCCGTCGTGCGCGCCGATGCTCGGGCACGCTCGTGATGTCCCTGTCTCCGAGCACGACGCGACCGGTCGTCGGCGGAAACGACCCCGCAATCAAGTTCAGGAGGGTCGATTTCCCCGCGCCGTTTGATCCGATGACCGACAGAAAGTCACCGTGTCCGAGATCCAGATCGATCTCGCGGACGGCTTCCACCCGATCGGCGGCGGTCTGGAATGTCTTCGAGATTCCCTGCAGCTCTAGCATGCACTGACCTTCCTCATCCTCTGCTCGCGGATCCGCGGCAGGACGAGGGCCAAGATCACAAGAAGCGACGTAATCAGTTTCAGATCGCTCGCCTGGAAGCCAACAACGTAGCCGTAGCGCAACGCGAGGCTGACCGCCACGCGGTAGACGAGCGACCCGACGAGAACGCTCAGCGTCATCCAGCCGACGCGACTCGACCGGATCAACGACCCTCCGATGATGACAGCCGCCAGCCCGGTGACGATCGTTCCGATACCCATCCCGACATCGGCGAAACCGCTGTACTGGGCGACCAGCGCTCCGGAAAGCGCCACCAACCCGTTCGACAACGCCAGCCCCAGCACTTTCATCCGCTTCGTGTCCACGCCATGCGCCGTAATCATCGCCTCGCTATCGCCGGTCGCCCGAAGCGCAAAGCCAACCTCCGTGCGGAGGAAGGCGTCAAGCAGGAACTTGATCGCCAGCGTCAGGAGTCCGATGAACACGAGGATTGCCAGAGCGCCGAGCGGCGTCCAGAGCGAATCGACGATTCGAGTCGCCGTGTCGACTCGCAGGAGGGAGAGGTTCGGTCGACCCATGATCCGCAGGTTGATCGAGTAGAGCATGATCATCGTCAGCACGCCGGCGAGGAGGTTCGTGATCCCGAGCCTTGTGTTCAGCAGGCCAGTCACGACACCGGCGAGACTCCCCGCGGCGAACGCGATGACGAGCACGGTAAACGGATCGATCCCATAGTTGACAAGAAGGAGGGAAGCGATGGCTGCTCCCGTTACGAAGCTCCCGTCGACCGTCAGGTCGGGGAAGTTCAGAACGCGGTAGGTCAGGAAGACTCCCAGAGCGGCGATCCCGTACGCCAGTCCCTGTTCGATCGCGTGAATCAGGAGTGAAGCCATCGCCTCGTCCGATCCTTTCCTTAGTCGGCTTTCCGCTCGAACAGGACGCCACCGTAGAGGATCGCGGCTGCTTGCTCGATCACGGAGACCGGGAACTCAAAGCCAATTCGGGCCGCGGCATCGAGGTTGAGATGAACCTCCGCTCGCGGCTGGAACGTAACCGGAATCTGATTCGGACGGGTCCCGGAGAGAACCTGTAGCACAACGTCTCCGACCGTCAGACCGTGCTCGTAGTAGTCGAATCCCGCAGCCAGCGTCGCGCTGGCGAGGCTCGTCGGGTCAGCCATCAGGAACGGAACGCCTGCCTCTTCGGAGGCGGCCAGCACCGAGTCGATCGCCGAGACGACGGTGTTGTCCGTCGTGACGTAGTAGGCGTCGACGCGGCCGATCAGCGATTGAGCGGCAAGCGGCACGTTCGACGTCGAATCCGCCGTTGCCGTCAGCACGATGACCCCGACGCCCGGTGCCGCGGCCTCGGCCATCTCGGTCAGAATCGCCGAGTTCGCTTCGCCGGGGTTGTAGACGATCCCGATGGTTTCGAGTCCCGGCGACAGCTCACCCAAGAGCTTGAGGTGTGCGGCGACCGGGATCATGTCGGAGACGCCGGTGACGTTCTCATTTCCACTCGGATCGGTCGCGCTCAGCACGAGCTCGGCTCCGACCGGGTCCGTCACCGCCGCGTAGATGATCGGCGTGTCACTCCCGCGGAAGACCTCGACGGCCGCTTGCGCGGTCGGCGTGGCGATCGCCACGACAAGATCGACGCCCTGTGCTTCGTAGTTCTGAGCTATGGCGACCGCAGTGCCGTAGTCCCCCTGCGCGCTCGCAATCAGATACTCAACGTCCACGCCCTCCTCGTATCCGGCGGCGGTCAGAGCATCGATCGTTCCTTGCTCGACCGCATCGAGAGCGGGATGCTCGACGATCTTGCAGATTCCAATCTTCAGTGGAGCGGAAAGGCCCATGATCGCAACCATGCCGATCAGAAGGCCCACCATCAGGCAGATAGCCACTCTTTTCATTTCGGATCCTTTCTCGGTATCCTTTTCCGCTGGTCCGTCTTGGACCACCCGAGCGATCGCTCGGGTCGCGCCCGTCCGCCGAGGATTTTGCGGTTCGCGGCGGACGGGCCGCCTATTCCGCTTCTTGTCATTTGCGATAGCTCCCGTGCACCTCCTTCGTCGGCCTGTGCCGACGCCAAAGAAAAAGGACTGCGGGAATCCCGCAGTCCGCTCCTGGCTTCTCCGCAGCGTCTAGTCTAGGCTAGCACGCCGAAGAGGAGCCAGAGGTAAACCAGTACCAATAGGATCCGAAGCCGGCGGTCGAACATGCTTGGTTCTTGCCGCTTCGAACCTTGGCCATGTTGGGGCCACTATAGGGCGATGACCTGCGTCTGTCAAGACCTACCAGCAATCGTATTGACAGGCCCCGGCCGCCCCTCTATGATTAGCAGACTCGCACAGCCAGTGCTAACGGCGGGCAAACCATGGACAGACAAGCGCTTCCAGACAGACAGAGACTGATACTCAAAGAGGTTGTCGATCGCTACATTCGCCTCCACGAGCCGGTCTCTTCGAGGATGATCCTCGAAGACTACGGGCTCGCGGTCAGCTCGGCGACCGTTCGAAACGACATGAACGAGCTCGAGACCCATGGCTACATCGCCAAGCCGTACTCGTCGTCCGGACGGATTCCAACGAAGAAGGGGTACAGGTTCTTCGTCGATTGGCTGCTCGACCTGTCCGATCTGACGAAGGAGGAGCGTCACGAGATCGTCGAAGCCTACGCGGCGCGATGCCTCGACATCGAGGAGACGATCCGACGGACAGCATTCGTGCTCGGGAACCTGGCCGGATGCGCCGGGTTCGTCGTCACACCGCGATTGAGGGACGCTCGGCTCGAGCGGGTCGTTCTGCTGAAAATGGACCCCCGATTGGCGTTTCTCGCGATCGTCTCAGACATCGGAATCGTCGAGCATGGCCTCGTCCCGTTGGAGGAGGATCTGACCGACTCCGAGTTCGACGCCGTCATGCAGGCCGTCAACTCCGATCTGCGCGGAGAGACGCTCGATGAGGTGCGCGACCGAGCCTCGGAGGACGGCCCGGACGGCTGGTACGAGCGATCGGCGCGCCAAGCTTTCGTCGTTCTAGGCAGGCTCCTGGAGCGGACGGTCCATCAGCGCGCGCACTTCGAGGGCCTGCTCAACCTGACCTCCGACCTCCAGAGGATGGTCCCGGGAGAGGCAATGGCGCGATTCACCGAGCTGAGCCGCGCCATTCAGGACGAGACAGCGTTCGCCGCGGCCGTTCGCGGCACGCGGTCCGGCCGGGAGGGGATCGTCGTCAACATCGGCGACTTCCCGCTCGCCGGGTTCGAGGAGTTCAGCGTCGTCAGCTGCTCGTTCCGCCCGCATGAAGGGGTTCTGGGCGTCGTCGCGCCGATCTGGATGGACTACGGTCGCGCGATGTCAACGACGAGCTACATCGCCGATCGGCTGCAGACACTGCTGATGACGTCGTGTGCACGCGATCCGGAAAGGACCGGCTCATGATCGATAGAGAGAAGAGAATCGAGAATGCACAACCAACGAAGGCCGAACCGCCCGCGGCCGAAGGGGCCCGCTCTGAGCCGCTCGAGACGCCGGACCTCGTCGACCGAATCCAGCGCCTTCAGGCGGAGTTCGAGAACTACAAGAAGCGCGTGACGCGGGAGAGCGGCGAGCGAGAAGACCGAGCGGTCGATCGTTTCCTGCTCGATGTTCTCCCACTCTATGACGGACTCCAGCTCGCCTTCGAGAACTACAACCGAGATCACGATGCCAACGCGTTTGTGTCGGGCGTCGAGCGGATCTTTGCGCAGTTCGAGCAGATCTTGACCGGGCACGGCGTCGCCCAGATAGACGCCCACGGTCAGGTGTTCGATCCCGCACTACACGAAGCACTGATGAGTTTGACGAGCGATCAAGAGAAGAACGTCAATATCGAAGTATTCTCACCAGGGTACGTCAGGAACGGCCGAACGCTCCGTCCGAGCAAGGTCGGCGTCAGCCAAGGACCTGCCCTAGCTCCAGAGGAGGAGGAATGAAGGAAAAGATCATCGGCATCGACTTGGGCACAACGAACTCCTGTGTCGCCATCCTCGAAGGCGGGAAGCCCGAAGTGATGAACAACGCCGAAGGGGAGCGCGTGACGCCGTCCGTCGTCGCCTTCACCGACAGCGGCGAGCGACTCGTCGGACGGCTCGCGAAACGCCAGGCAATCACCAATCCGACGAACACGATCGCCTCAATCAAGCGGAAGATGGGAACCGACCATCGCGTCGAAATCTCGACCGACGGGAAGGCGGCGACCTACACGCCGGAGCAGATCTCGGCGATGATCCTGCAGAAGATGAAGGAAGATGCGGAGGCTCACCTCGGCGGGAAGGTCACGAAGGCCGTTATCACCGTCCCCGCTTACTTCAACGACGCCCAACGCCAAGCGACCAAAGATGCCGGGAAGATCGCGGGCCTCGAAGTGATGCGGATCATCAACGAACCGACCGCCGCCTCGCTTGCGTACGGCCTCGACAAGGAGGACGACCAGACGATCCTCGTCTACGATCTCGGCGGCGGCACTTTCGACGTCTCCGTACTCGAGATCGGCGACGGCGTCTTCGACGTCCTTTCGACCGACGGAGACACACAGCTCGGCGGGGACGATTTCGATCAGCGCGTCATAGACTGGCTCGCCGACGAGTTCCGCAAGGACACGGGAATCGATCTGTCGAGCGATCCGAGCGCGATGCAACGATTGAAAGACGCTGCGGAAGCCGCGAAGAAGGAGCTCTCCAGCCGGATGGAGACGACGATCAATCTCCCGTACCTCACCGCTGACGCCGCGGGCCCGAAACACCTCGAGAAGAAGCTCTCACGAGCGAAGTTTGAGGGAATGATCGACGACCTCCTCCAGCGAACGATCCGGACTGTGGATGGCGCGTTACGGGAAGCGAAGAAGACGTCGGACGACATCGACCAGGTCGTCCTCGTCGGAGGCTCGACACGGATTCCGAAGGTGCAAGAACTGATCTCGTCACGGATCCCTGGGAAGATCAACCGGGAGATCAACCCCGACGAGGTCGTCGCAGCGGGCGCGGCAATCCAGGCAGGTGTTCTTTCCGGTGAAGTCGATGAAATCGTCCTCCTCGACGTGACACCGTTGACCTTGTCAATCGAGACGCTGGGGAGCGTCGCGACTCCGCTGATCGAACGAAACACGACGATCCCGACGGAGAAGACGAAGACGTTTACCACCGCGGAGGACAGCCAGCCGGCAGTCGAGATCCACGTCGTCCAGGGCGAGCGGAAGATGGCCGCCGACAACAAGTCGCTCGGCAAGTTCCAGCTAACCGGGATCCCGCCTGCTCCGAGGGGCATCCCTCAGATCGACGTCACCTTCAACATCGACGCCGACGGGATCCTCCACGTCACCGCCAAGGACAAAGCGACGTCGAAGAGTGCGTCCATCACGATTCAGGATTCCTCTCGCCTCGACGACGCCGAGATCGAACGAATGCGTCAGGAGGCCGAGGAGCACGCCGAGGACGACAAGAAGAGATCGGAACTCGCCGAGGTCCGCAATCAGGCGGATCAGTTGGCTTACTCGGCGGAAAAGGCGCTCTCCGATCTCGGAGAGAAGGTGGACGGCGCGAAACGGTCGGAGATCGAAGACCAGATCCGTCGACTGCGGGAGAAGCTCGATGGTGATGCCGATGTCGCCGAACTGAGACAGGGAATCGAGGAGCTGTCCAAGGCCTCTCAGGAGGTCGCACAGCAAGCGTATCAGCAGACCCAAGAGGCGAGCGACGCCTCCTCATCCGGCGAAGGAGAAGCGCCCTCCGACGAGGAGGACGATGGCGACTACATCGACGCGGAGTACGACGAGACGTAGTCGACCCAGAAAACAGTATCCAGGGAGACGGCGTGGCCAAGCGCGATTACTACGAGGTTCTCGGACTTGCCAAGGATGCAGGCGAGGCCGACATCAAGAAGGCCTATCGCCAGAAGGCGAAGGAACTCCATCCGGATCGGAACCCGAAAAACCGGAAGGTGTCCGAAGAGGAGTTCAAACGCGTTGCCGAGGCGTACGAGATCCTCTCGGACCCGCAGAAGCGCGCACAGTACGACCGATACGGCCACGCCGGCCCGAACCAAGGCTTCACGTTCGGCGACACGGACTTTCATCGAGCACGCGATGCGTACCGTGAGTTCGGATTCGGCGGCTTCGACGACATCTTCGACCTCTTCTTCCGACAAGGGGAGGGGCGCACAGCGTCACGTCAGCGCAGGGTTCGCCGTGGCGAGTCGATCGAGTACCGGTTGCGAGTCACACTGGAAGACGCTGCCCACGGCACCAAGATGACCGTCACCGTCCCTCGCCTGATCGGGTGCGAGACCTGCTCCGGCTCGGGAATGGAGCCGGGAACTTCCAAGCGAACCTGCTCGACGTGCGAAGGCCGCGGGCAGATCGAGTACCGCCAGCAAAGCCTCCTCGGCAGCTTCGTCAACGTCAGGACGTGCCCCGAGTGCGGTGGAGTCGGTGAGGTGATCGAACAACCCTGCCACCGTTGTCACGGCAAGGGACGCGTGAAGGAGAAGAGCAAGATCTCGATCTCCGTCCCAGCTGGCGTCGACACCGGGTCGCGCCTCCGCCTGCGGGAGCAGGGGAATGCCGGAGCCGAAGGGGCCCCGAACGGAGACCTGTTCATCGTGATCGAGGTGATTCCCCATCCAAGGTTCCGCCGCGAGGATCGCGACGTCCACTCCGAGGCGACGATCACGTACACCCAGGCCGCTCTCGGCGGGAAGATCAAGGCGGAGACGCTGTGGGGAGAAGAGGCCGTGTCGATCCCGGCCGGGACGCAGCCCGGGACCTCATTTCGACTCCGCGGGAAGGGAATCGCCAACATCCATCGCGGGGCGGGAAAAGGAGATCACATCGTCGAAGTGACCGTCGAGGTGCCGAGGAAGCTCTCCTCGAAGCAACGCCGGGCTCTGGAGGCGTTCGCCGAGTCGCTCGAACCGGCGAGCTCGTAGTTCGCGTCTCAGTCGAGGAGGTCACGCAGGATCGGACGCATCCTTCGCATCGCCTGCATCCGATGGCTGATCCGGTTCTTCTCCTCGAGAGAGAACTCGGCCAGCGTTCGAACGTCTCCGTCAGGGACGAAGAGCGGATCGTACCCGAACCCTCCCTCGCCGACCGGAGCGGCCGCGATCGTTCCCGGCAGAACCCCCGTCGTCACGAAGACCTGGCCGTCCGGAAGAATCAGTGCAGCGACGGTCACGAAGCGAGCTCCGCGGTTCCCGACTCCCGCGAGGCGTTTCAGCAGCAAGTTGTTGTTCGCAGCGTAATCGACAGGGAGGCCGGCGAAGCGCGCCGACCTCACGCCGGGCTCCCCGTCGAGGGCAAAGACTTCGAGGCCCGCATCCTCCGCGAGAACCGGCCAACCCGTCTCGACTCCGATCTCTCGTGCTTTCAGGAGCGCATTCTCGAGGAAGGTGTTGCCGGTTTCGTCGACCTCGGCGAACGATCGATCGGAGATCGTGAGGAGTTTCAGGTTCTCGATGTCATGAAGGAGCCGTTCGATCTCCGCGATCTTGCCTGCGTTCCGAGTTCCAAGCAGGAGCTGTCTCATGGACACCTCGCGGGAAGCGACTCACCCCTCCAGAGACCGTGGGGATCGGCCGGATGTGTTCTCTTCCGGCCCTCGAGTCGTTAGACGATCGACAGAACGAAGCCCAGCACCATGAAGGCGGTCGCCAGCCCAACGGTGAGCGTTCGCTTCGGGTCTCGTACTTCATCTCGGCCGAACACGGTGCTCGATCCACCCGATCCGAACGCGCCCCCCAGCCCCGAGTGCTCGCTCATCTGCAGCAAGATGATGCCGAGCAACGCGAAACAGTCGAGGAAAAACAGAACTTCGAGAATCACTCTCCACATCGCCTATCGATCCCTTCCTTGCGCGTCTTGAGCCTCGTCGACCGGTCGGTCGACAAGTGGACCGTGATTCTAGCATGAAGAAGGGAAGTCCTCAATGCCTCATGGATTCATCCTTGCGCGCCCCAAGGGGGTTCCGTATGCTCCTTTCAAACCGGCACGTAGCGTGGGGGGAGCCGTTGCACAAGTTCGTTTTCGTCACCGGTGGCGTGTTGTCCGGGCTAGGGAAGGGCGTCGTTACCGCATCGATCGGCCTCCTGCTCAAGTCCCAGGGGTATCGAGTCAGTCTCCAGAAGATCGATCCGTACGTCAACGTAGACGCCGGCACAATGAATCCGTACGAACACGGAGAGGTCTTCGTCACGCGCGATGGGAAGGAGACGGACCTCGACGTCGGCCGCTACGAGCGATTTCTCGACGAATCCCTGTCAGCCGCCAACTACTTCACAACGGGACAGGTCTACTGGGACGTTATTCGACAGGAGCGAATCGGCGCCTACCTTGGGAAGACCGTTCAGATCATTCCGCACGTCACCGATGAGATCAAACGCCTGATCCGCCTTCCGCTCGAGCGGAACGACGCCGAGATCGGCGTCATCGAAGTCGGAGGAACCGTCGGTGACATTGAAGGGCTGCCGTTCCTCGAGGCCCTCCGCCAGATGAAGGACGAGCTCCCGCGAGAAGACACGTTCTTCATCCACGTGACGCTCTTGCCCCAGCTCTCGACGTCCGACGAAATGAAGACCAAGCCGACACAACACAGCGTGAAGGAGCTTCGCGCAATCGGCATTCAACCGGACGTCATCGTCGCTCGGGCCGAGCATCCGCTCCCCGAACCGGTCAAGGAGAAGATCGCTCTCTTCTGCGACGTTCGACGGGAACGTGTCATTGAAAATCCCGATCTCTTCTCGACCTATCAGGCTCCCCTCGTCTTTCATGAGCAGGGATTGACCGAGTCGATCGCCGCTGGACTTGACCTGGCACCGCGAGAACCCGAGCTGACGGCGTGGCGAGAGTGTGTCCGTCGCGTCGAATCCCCACGTCGATCGGTCCGCATCGGGATCGTCGGGAAGTACGTCGAACTCGCCGACTCCTACATCAGCATCCGCGAAGCGCTCATCCACGCAGGGGCGAGCGAGGACTCCGCCATCGAGATCGACTGGATCTCCGCGGAGACAATCGCCGAAAACGGGCCGAGCGCACGTCTCGCGAAGGTCGACGGCCTCCTGATCCCGGGCGGATTCGGCCACCGCGGCATCGAGGGGAAAGTCGAAGCCGTCGAGTACGTCCGGAAGCATCGGATCCCGTTCTTCGGCATCTGCCTCGGCCTCCAGTGCGCGGTCATCGAGTTCGCGCGGAACGTTCTCGGCCTCGACGGAGCGAACAGCTCGGAGTTCGCCCCCGACTCACCCCATCCGGTGATCGCCCTTCTCGAAGAACAGGACGGCATCGCCCAGAAGGGTGGAACGATGCGTCGAGGAACCTACGAGACCGTCCTCGCGGAAGGGAGCGTCACTCGATCGTGCTACGGAGTCGACCGGATCGAGGAGCGACACCGTCACCGCTACGAGTTCAACCCCGCCTATCGCGAGCCATTCGAAGCGGCGGGCGTGCAGATCGCGGGGACAACGACCGACGGTCGCCTCGTCGAGGTCCTCGAGTCCCGTGAACACCCGTGGTTCGTCTGCGTGCAGTTCCACCCGGAGTTCTCGTCCCGATTCCTTCGAGCCCACCCGCTGTTCGTCGGATTCATCCGCGCATGCCTAGAGCAAGAGCAATCCTCCTCTTCCTCCTGATCGCCGGGATCGCGGCGATCCTCTTCTTGCCGCGCCGTTTCGATACGCGCGATGTCCCGTTCACGGCCTCGGGAGTCACGCTCCACACCTACTCAAACGCGGGAGAGCTTTCGTGGGAGGTTCGCGCGGGGGGGGGCGAAGTCATCGGCGATACGGGGACGCTTTCGGACGTGGAAGTTCGATTCGTCTCGTCCAACGAGACGTCTCTCACCGCGACCGCGGCTCGCCTCTCCCGGACCGAGCGGTCGAGCACGCTCACCGGAGACGTACGGATCGAGCGTGACGACGGGCTCCGTCTCGAAACCGCGGAGATGGTTTGGGACGAAGATGAGGAGAGACTTCGCGCTGGCCCGATCATGCTTTCGCTTCGCGATCTCACCGTAGAAGGAGAGCAGTTCGACTACGACATCCGAGCGGAACGGGCAGAGATCACAGGCGGAGTGCTCGCGACGATCGATCGAAATCCGCCCGTGACCGTCTTGGGGGACCGCGCCGAGGAGGCGAACGACATCCTCGCCGTGGAAGGAGACGTCCGCGTCGAGACGGACGACGGGGTCTATCGCTGTGACCGGATCGAGGCCGAAGACGACGCTGTTCGCCTCGTTGGGAACGTTGTGGCCGGCTTCGATGAAGGCGAACTACGCGCCGATCACGCCGAGATCGACCCCGACGGCTGTCTCACGGCAACGGGCCGCGTCTCGCTGCATCTCAATCTTGGGTCGGAGGAGGAAGCGGATGGCTCTTGAAGGACGCGGACTGATCAAGCGCTACGACGGTCGAGCGGTCGTTGATCGATTCACGTTGGGAATCGAGCCGGGGCGCATCACGGGCCTCCTGGGGCCGAACGGCGCAGGCAAGACGACGACCTTCTATCTCCTGATTGGCTTCATCGCCGCCGACGGAGGGAGCGTCTTCCTCGACGAGGACGATATCTCGTCCCTCCCGTTCTACGAAAGGGCACGCCGAGGAGTTGGCTACCTCCCGCAGGAACCCTCCGTCTTCACCCGAGCAACCGTTCGCGAGAACCTCGACCTCGCTCTCGAATGGGCCGTAACCGTGACGGACCGAGCAGCGCGCCGCGAGGAGCTTCTCGACGAGTTCAAGCTCGCGGCTCTCCGCGAGCGACGGGCGGGGACCCTTTCGTCGGGGGAGCGGCGCCGACTCGAGATCGCGCGCACGCTCGCGGCTTCGCCCAGGTATGTTCTGCTCGACGAGCCATTCTCGGGGATCGATCCGATCTCCATCGCCGACCTGCAAGCGGAAATCATGTCGCTGAAGGAGCGTGGCATCGGCGTGATCGTGACCGATCACAACGTGCGGGACACCCTCTCGATCACGGACGGCGCCTACCTGATTGACCAAGGGGTGCTGATCGCTTCGGGAAGCCCGGACGAGATCCTCGAAAGCCCTCTTGCACGCCGAGTCTACCTGGGCGAGGGATTCAAACCGTAGGCAACCGCTCGTAGAGACGCCGGCGCCAAATCAGAATCCCAAACGCGATCACAAACACCACGCTGATCGCGTGAGCGGCGCGAATCGGCCCGATCCCCGGGATCGACCCGAGCCAGAGGCTGTCACCACGGGTGAAACTGACAATGGAGCGCGCGACCGCGTAGAGAATGAAGTAGGTGGCCGTTGAGAACCCGTCGCGGTGTCCGCGCTTCCGAATCCCCCACAGCGTTGCGAAGATTATCAGGTTCAGAATCAGCTCATAGATCATCGAAGGGTGCGTCGCGAGTCCCGGATAGGCCATCCCCGCCGGCGAATCCGCGGGGAAGCGAAGTCCCCACGGGAGGGTCGTCGGAATCCCGTACGCGTCCCCGTTCATCAGGTTTCCGATCCGCCCGATCGCTTGGCCGAGGACGAGACTCGGGACCAACGCGTCGGTCAGCCCCCAGAAGGGGACCCTCTTCCACCGAGCGTAGAGAAAGACGGCGAGCGCCCCGGCAAGAACCCCACCGTGGATCGCGAGACCGCCCTCCCAGATCTTGAGGATGTCGATCGGACTGTGCGCGTAGACGTCCCAGCGGAAGGCCACGTAGTACAAGCGCGCGCCGACGATCGCGCTCGGAATCGTCCACAGGAGGAGATCGAGGAGATCCTCCGTCGAAAGCGGGAGACCCTTCCGACGCACTTCCCGCGCCAGGAGGAAAAACCCGACGATGAACGCGATCACGTACATTAAGCCGTAGTAGCGAATGGTGATCGGCCCTAGCTCTACGAGAATCGGATGCACGCTTCGCCCCCTCTTTCGCTATCATCGGAAGTATATGTTCCGCCTCGAGGGAAGAAAAGCGGCGCTGGCGCTCCTGTCCGGCGTCCTAACAGCGCTCGCGATGCCCGGATTCGGTTTCGGACCCGTAGTCTTCGTCGCGCTCGTTCCGCTCTTCTTCGCACTCGACGGGCGACCGCGATTCGTCTACGGGATCCTGTTCGGAGCAGCCTTCATCGCCCTCGATCTGCGATGGATCCTCACGCTCTGCCGATTCAGTCTTCTCGTCATCCCAGGACTTGTTCTCCTTGTTCTCTATCTCTCCCTCTTCTTCGGTCTCTTCGCAGTGTCCCTCGTCCCGAGCCGCAGGAGAACTGGGGGAGCAACGTTCCTTCTCGCCGCGCCGGTTGCGTTCACGTTGCTTGAGATCGCCCGCGCTCAGGGCCCCCTGGGGAGCGGGTTCTCCGCGCTCTACCAAGCCCTCTATCGCATTCCTTCGCTGATCCAGATCGCCGGAGTTCTCGGACCGTGGGCGATCACGGCGGTCATCGTCTTCGTGAACGCCGCGCTCTACCTCGCCGTTCGCCGCAGGCGCGCACGCTACGCGGCGGCCGGCGGAGCCGCGATTGTCGTGCTTGCCGCCGCCTGCCTTCTCCCTGTCCCTCCGACCGACGGCGATCCGGTTCGCGTCGCGGTCGTCTCCTCGAACGTCAAGCAGGAGGTGAAGCTCGACGGGCGGAACCTGCCTTCGTTGACCGATCGATACATGAACCTGGGACAGAACGCCCTTGCCTGGAATCCAGATCTCATCGTCTTCCCCGAGTCGATCCTCCCGACCTACATCCTCCGGAACGACGAGATCCTCGCGCGGCTGCGCGACCTCGCAATCGGCGGGCCGACGCGCATTCTCTTCGGAACGGGCGACTACCGCGCACGCGAGATCCGAAACACCGTCGCCCTTCTCTCGAAGAAGGGCGATCTGGTCGGAACCTACGCGATGGTCCGACCGGTCCCGTTTGGCGAGTACGTCCCCGGACGGCGCCTCTGGGAAGCGATCGGCCTTGGGGGGTTGGTCGACTCGTTCCTCCCAATCGACCTGACCCCGGGAGAGGCTTTCGAGCCTCTCGGCGAGTTCGGAACGCCAATCTGCTTCGAGTCGACTTTCCCGGACCCCGCAAGGCGCCTCGTCGAGAAGGGCGCCGGACTCCTCGTCGTCGTGACCAACGACGCCTGGTTCGCAGGGAGTTCCGAGCTCGTGGCCCACTTCGCCGCGGCCGTCTTCCGTGCCGTCGAGACGCGGCGTTTCGTGGTCCAAGCGGCGAACGGCGGGGTCTCGGGGATCGTTGACCCGCGAGGGAGGATCCTCGAGTCAACGACCCGCGAGGAACTCGTCAGGGGAACGGTGATCTCTCGAAGCAGTCGATCGCTCTATGTGCGCCTCGGGGACCTCCCGTTGCTCCTTCTTCTCGGGATCGGCGGGCTGGCTTTTCTCGGCCTGCGAATCATTGGCGACAGAAATGCGAAACGGGGGGCGAGAACCTAGTTCTCACCCCCCGTGGGTACCTTTGGAGGTCGGTTTCTGCTGCTAGCGCTCAGACGCCGGCGAGACGTTGTCTCCCGTCTCAGTCAATTTCGTCACCGCGCCGGTCGTGAAGTCCACCTTGTAGATCTGGTAGTCGCCGCCCGTGTCAGGCTTGGCGTAGGCAATGCCGCTGTCGTCCTCCAGCCAGAACGGACAGAACTCGTCGTCGTCGGTCGTGATATCGGTGTTGGTGACGCTGAATTCGCTGAAGACGTAATCCTCGAGGTTCTTCGCGTTCGAGCCGTCCGCGTCCATCACGTAGATATCGATGATCCCGCCGGCCGTTCGCTCGCGCGAGAAGACGATCTTCGTCCCGTCCGGCGACCACTTCGGCTTCGAGATCCCGGCGGGCGTCGGAAGCGTCGGAAGATCGAGGGGCAGGCTCAGGCCTGCGAGCGCGGGCGCCGCGTCACCGTCCCGGCCAGCCGCGTCATAGAGCTCGATGGCCGCCCCGAGCGAGTCGTCCCAGACCCAGATGGCACTCCCGCCAGCCGCGCCGTCAGCGTTCGAAACGAAGAGGATGTCATCGTTCGTAGTCGAGTAGGCCGGAGCGATTGCCCACGATGGGGATTGCGACGTCAGTTGCGTCTGCGTCCCCCCGGCGGCGGTCATCGTATAGATCTCCCACGTCGTCGCGGATGGCGTTTGCGCGGCGTTCGACGCGTAGGCGATCATCGACGCATCGGCCGACCAGCTCGGCTGGATCTGACGGGACAAGGTCTGGGTTGTGAGCTGCGATTGGCTTCCGCCGGTCACCGTCATCGTCCAGATGTTCCAGCTCCCTCCGCCCTCTGCAGCGAACGCGATCCGATCGCGCGTCGTGAGGACGAGATCCGGGAAGAGCTCGTCGTCCGCGGTATTGAGGACGGCCCCCTGATCCGTCCCGTCGCTCTTCATTCGGTAGATGTCGTAGTCACCGCCGCGCTGCGCGGCGAACGTGATCATCACCGAACCGACCGTGACGACGCCGTTGACCATCCCGATCCGGCCATCGTTGTCGGTGATCGTGAGGACGACCGTGAATGTCCCGGCTTCCTCATAGTCGTGGGTGATCGGGACGGTCACATCTGTCCCCGTCTCATCGGTCGAGCCGTCTCCGAAATCTAATTCGAAGCTGGCGATTGTTCCATCCGGGTCGTTCGATCCGCTGATGTCGAATGTCACCGTCACGGGAGCTTCGGAGTCTCCCCCCATGTCAATGACGATCAGCGCGATCGGCGCCTGGCCGAAGAACCCTCTGCATGCGGCAAGCCCCACCGCAAGGGCAACCAACAAGCAGAAGGTCAGAAGTCGTTTTCCACCACCTCGCGAGGCAGTGCGCGTGAAGACGGACATCTCGTTGACCTCCTTAGGAACCACTTCGTTTTCCTACGAGTCCAAAGGCTGTTCCGTTCAGTCTACCTCTGGTTTCACTCGGTTCTCCCGGACGACCGACGACCCACAAGAGGGGGTTCGTCCCAAGCCGAGGTGACCGATGTCGAGGCCGAAACTCGCGTCGCCGAAAGGGTGTATATTGAGCACCGAGGAGGCAGAAGGCAGCGTGTATCGCTTACAAGACGAGGTGAGTCTATTGCGCGCTTCACTCGCAGGAGAGACCGAAGCATGGGGCGAGATCGTGTCGAGGTACAAGGACGCGGTCTTCGGGCTGTGCCTCGGCTTTCTGCGCAACCGAGCCGACGCCGAGGATCTGACGCACGACGCGTTCATCCGCGCGTACAACAATCTGCGGCGATACCACCTCGACAAGCGATTCTCTACGTGGATCTTCACCATCGCCGCAAATCTCTGCCGGAATCGACTCCGCTATCGAAGGAACCATCCGGTCGTGGAGCCGCAGATGCACCTCGCGGGGGGAACGGATCCCGCTGTCATCGTTGCCGGAGAGGATCGCCAGAAACGCGTCCAAAAGGGGCTAAATCGCCTTCCCTACAGCTATCGCGCTCCTCTCACGCTGCGATTCTACAACGACCTGTCATACCGTGAGATTGGAGAGATCCTGGCGATTCCCGAAGGCACGGTTAAGACCCGAATCCATCGCGGGAAGGCGATGCTGAGAGAGTGGATCGAGAAGGACGTGATGCAGAATGAGACCGGATGAGATAGGCGGAATCCTCAGAGACATCCTGCGAGAGGAAGTCGCCTCTGCGGTTGGACGTCTCGACGGACTGGAAGAACAGATCGTCTTGGAGTTGGGCGATCGTTCACCCCGGCTGCGCTTCGTTGACTGGGTGAGGGGGCTCACCGCCCCGACACGCGCCGGACGCGTCGGGCAGCTCGCCGTTCTTGGCGCTACCGCCGCCCTCTTCCTCGTCGTCGGTGTCCTGATCACGCAGAACGCGCCCCTCGCTCCGGCCCTTGCGCCTCGCCTCGCCGCACGAACGAATCACGAAGTCCTGTTCGTGGTCCCCGCTCTCGACGCGGAGAGCGTCGCCGTCGTCGGGGACTTCAACGCGTGGGAAGCGGCACCTCTCACCGATGAGAATCAAGATGGGATCTGGACGGCGTCGATCCCGCTCTCTCCTGGGCGATACGAATACGCATTCGTCATCGATGGACGCTGGTGGGGACAAGATCCTCTCGCCGACGAGTACGTGAGGACGTTCGGCCAGTACAGCTCGGTCCGCTATGTCGGCGGCGGAGGTGATGGCGTATGAGAAGGCTCATCAAGCGCATCTGTGGCATCGAGCTGCTCTTCGTCGTTTTGCTGATTGGGGCCGCCGCTGCATCGGCTCAGATCCCTCTGGAGACGTTCAACCAGGCCCTCAGTGCGATTCCGCTGGCGGCACACGATCGGATTCTGGCCGCCATCGAGACCGGGACCTCTCAGCCGGAGTTCCCGTCGGACCACCTTCTCGCCCTGATCCAACGACTTGGGCCGATCGCCGGCCCCGCGAAAGACAAGGAATCGATTCTGTTGATGCTGACGCGCGCAATGGAACGTGGGCTGCCGATCGCCGGCCTCCTTCCGGCGAGTTTTGAGCTCGCGCGCGCACTCGAAGAGGGGCTTCCCATTGAGGGCGTCGTTCTCGAGGCTCTGAAGGGGATTGCCCAAGGCTCGCCGATCTCGGTGATCGTCGCCGGAATTACCCTCCGACTGGTCGTTCTATGGGATGTCCGCGATCTCTTATTCGATCGCGGCATCTTCCGAGCGGCTCCGGGAGCAGCAGGCTCGGTCGCAACGGCTCTGCCCACAGAGAAGTTCGATCAGCTTGTCGCTCAGATCGCCGACGCCATCAGCGACTACCTCGAGGGCGACGGTCGTCCGTACGCAGGCGAGGCGATGTACACGTTGGTCGCTGATCGGCTTAGGAACTTGCCGGAAGCGGTCGTCCGCCCGGAGGACGTGGATCTCGTCCTCGATCGGATCGGCCCGCCCGACTTGACGGAGATCGCCCTGAACGCGCTATCTTGATTGAAGAACGCTGACTGCGAATCGCCACGAAAAGGAGGCGCGCATGAACAAGAAGATTCGGAGAATCGGAACCCTTGCCCTGCTGATGGCATCGGTGGCTGTCCTCGCTGCGTGGGGACAAGCACCGGTCTATCCACTGGGATTGATCATCGATCCGCCGGAGAGCGAGGTCCTCGAGGTCTCGATATCGACCGACAAGGCGGAATACCAGGTTGGAGAACTCGTCACCATCAGCTACGAAGTCAGCAAGGCCGCGTACATCTACATCTGGGACATCCTGCCGACCGGACAGGTCCAAGTCGTCTTCCCGAGCGCAGCGTATCCCGGAGGACTCGACAACTTCGTTCAAGCCGGCGAACACCAGCTGCCCAGAAGCTTCACCGTGGCCCCTCCGCTCGGCACCGAGTACCTGCAGATTCTCGCGACCACGCAACCGGTAGACGTCTCGGCATTCCCGATGAGCGACCCCGGGTTGTTCCAGCAGCAGGTCGAGGTGCAGATCTTGGGACTCCTCCTCGAGGACGAGCGCACCTGGAACTTCACGAGCTTCGAGATCACAGACGAGGTGCCACCGAACTACGGGACCTTGATCATCACGTCGACGCCGCCCGGCGGTTCGATCACGATCGACGGTGCGTCCATCGGCTACACGCCGCGGACGCACTTCGTTTCGCAGGGGCTGCACCGTATCTCAATCAGCAAGCCGGGCTACGCGACGTGGAACGCCGTCGTCATCATCTTCGGCACGGCGACGAGAACGGTCAGCGCTGAGTTGACGCCGCTCTTCCCAACGAACAGCTCCCCGGTCGCCTCGTTCACGTTCGATCCGCTCAATCCGACCGTCGGCGGGTGGGTCCAGTTCGACGGGTCGTCCTCGTTCGATCCAGACGGGAGCATCGCGTCATACCAGTGGAGCTACGGCGACGGTGGAACCGACGTCGGCCCGGTTCGCTGGCATCAGTTCACGTCCGGGGGTGCCTTCTCCGTCACACTCACCGTCACCGACAACGCCGGCGCGACCGATTCGGCCACGCAGCTCGTTCAGGTCGGTTCGCCAAATCTCCCGCCGGTCGCCTCCTTCACAATCGATCCGCTCGATCCGGCAGTCGGAGTCTGGGTTCAGTTCAACGCGTCCGCCTCGTTCGATCCGGACGGGAGCATCGCATCATACCAATGGAACTACGGCGACGGGGGAACCGATGTCGGCCCGGTTCGCTGGCACCAATTCGTGTCGGGCGGCACATTCTCCGTGACGCTGACGGTCACCGACAACAATGGCGGCACCAACTCGGTCACCCAGGCGGTACAGATCGGCTCACCGAACCTCCCGCCGGTCGCCTCCTTCACAATCGATCCGCTCGATCCGGCAGTCGGAGTCTGGGTTCAGTTCAACGCGTCCGCCTCGTTCGATCCGGACGGGAGCATCGCATCATACCAATGGAACTACGGCGACGGGGGAACCGATGTCGGCCCGGTTCGCTGGCACCAATTCGTGTCGGGCGGCACGTACTCCGTAACACTCACGATCGTTGACGACGACGGTCTCAGCAGCGCCGCCACGCAATCGATCACCGTCGGCCAGGCACAGCAGCCGCCGGTCGCGTCATTCACCTACTCGCCGCTCTCACCACAAGTCGGCCAGACGATCACGCTCAATGCGTCATCGTCGTTCGACCCCGACGGAACGCTGGTCTCGTACCGCTGGGATCTCAACGGTGACGGGATCACCGACGCAAGCGGTCCCTTCGGCCAGGTGAGTTTCGCCTCGCCTGGAGGCGTCGTCATCCGCCTAGAAGTGACGGACGATGACGGTCTATCGGCCTCCACGTCGCAGCCGATTGTCATTGGACCTGCCGGCAGTCCGCCGGGCAGCCCGACCGGCGCACCTCCGATGGGGACGACGGCCGGCGTCTACGTCTGGGGAACCGACAGCTGGCACGTAACGGTCAATGCGGGCGCCGGATGGATCGCCCCGCACAGCTACCGTCTCGAGCTACGAACCAATGGCTCGTTCCAGGACGTGAACGAACCGTCGGGTGGGGGTGTCTTCCCGCTTGGGCTGATCATCGACCCGCCCACAGACGAGAAGACTCTCATCTTCGAGGGTTCGATCGCGGAGGGTTCGATCGATCACACGTTCCGCGTTCCGACCTCAAGGAGCGTGTGGATGAGCTTGAAGCTCGACATCGACGGTGACGGCATCCTAGATGAATCGACCAGTTTCGTCTATCTCCGGCACCTGCTCGTTCACCCGCGGTCGGTCCCGTTGGTCGTCGGCTTGCCGAGCGGGAGCACGGCGGAGCTGACTCCGTCGATCGACTTCCGGCTTGGATTCGCAGCCACGTACCAGGACCCCACATACTGGATCTTCTGGGGACCGACGATCTCTGAGCTCGAGGCGTTCTAGCCCGGCAGAAGATGCGGGCGAGGCCGACGGCCTCGCCCGCTTTCTCTTTTCGGTTGCCGCCACGTTTCGCCGAAGTGTATGATCGAGGAGCCATGGCAATCCACGCGCTTTCCCTCGATTGGCACCTCGATGATCCAACGATCCAACGGGACGACTTCTTCGGACGCGTCTCTCTTTCGGCCTTCGACGTTGTCGCCATCGATCCGGTCGCGATGTCGCGACGCTGGACCGAAGAGATCTCCCCCGAGCCCGACGGGGCCCGGCGCACCAATCCCCACCGAGATCGAGGATTCGGCCGAACGCTCGCCGCCTGGATGCTGCGACGCCGCACCGAGACCAACGATCTTCTGAAGCGCGGTGGCGGAATCGTCGTCTGCCGGGTGCGAACCCGCGGAGAACCGCTCGAGATCGTCGGGGCCGACGGGCCGGCCGAGCGGATCGATCGCTACGGATGGCTTCCGACCATCTCGCTGGTCGATCGTCATCATCAGCTGACCTTCCCCACCAACGGGCGGTTCCTTCCTCGAAACGGCGAGGACGTCATCCTGGCGCAAAGCGGACACCCGTTCGAGGAGTATCTTCGCGAGGTCTCCGGGCACATCGTTTACGACGCGGTCTACCAGGATCTGATGTCGACGCCGATCGAGCGATTCGCGACGGTTCTCGCTCGGAACCGTGTCGGCGACGTTCTCGCCCTGTCAATCCCCTACGACGAAGGCCGCCTGATCCTCGTTCCGCCGGTCGAGGGCGTCTCTCCTTCTCGAGAAGCGTCTATCCTTCTCGAAGCGGGGCGCCAACTTGCCTTCCGCCCCGCGTTCAGCGCGCCGCCCGACTGGCTTCCAAGCCATCCGCTTCCAGGGGAGGACGGATTGGTCGACGAGCTGGCGTCGCTGACCGAACGCCGTGATGCCCTCTCTCAGAAGGTCGAAGAGGTCCGCGGGAAGCTGGAGGAGAAGCTTCGACCGAAGCGAATCCTCTACGCAAAAGGACGATTCGCATTCCTCCCGGCCGTCGGCGATGCGTTCGGCGCTCTTGGGTTCTCGGTCGATGCACAGGATCCTGTCCTCCGCCTTTCGAGCGATGAGGGAGACGCCCTCGTCGTCGCCGAGGCTTCTGAGGAGGCGAAGATCGGTCTTCCCGCCTATCGCAGGTTGCGTGATGCCGTCGACGGAACGGTCACCGACGGCGACGGCCACCACAAAGGGATCCTCGTCGTCAGTGGCTCCCGAGAACTTGACCCCAAGCGCCGGCCGACCCAGTTCTCGGACGAGGTCCTCCGCGGTTGCCAAGGGCAAGGGTTCTGCCTCGTCCCGTCCTACCAGCTATTCAAGCTCGTTCAGGCCGCGCTCGAGGATCGAAGCAAGCAAGGACTCGCGGCTTTTCGTCGCAGAATCTTAGAGTGCGACGGGGAGTTCCGAGAGCAAGACGCCTCGTGAACCCCCTCATCCTCGTTTGTCTGGCCGTTGTTCCCACGAGTGCCGTTCTCTGTACGATCGCGGCCCAATTCATGCGGAGCCGGTCCTTCGGTCAAAGGGTGCGCACGGTCGGCCCAACCCGGCACAGAACGAAGGCCGGAACGCCGACGATGGGCGGCGGAGTCCTCCTTCTCCTCTGGATCGCCGTGGTCGCCGTCCTTCACGCGTGGCATCCATTGACGGAGGCGACCGCCTTCGTCCTCGCCACCGGAGGCCTGTTCGGTGCAATCGGCGCCGCCGACGACCTGCTCTCTGTACGCAAGCGCCGTTCGCTGGGCCTCTCGGCGACCGCGAAACTGGTGCTCTCAACCGCCGCCACCGTGTTCCTGTTTCTTCTCTTCCACGATGCGCTCTCCGTTCCTGCGAGGATCCCGTTCACCGATCTGAGCCTGACCCTCCCCCCCGTCGCGGTCTTCGCCCTGACATGGATCGTCTTCCTCGCCACCACGAACGGGATGAACCTGACCGACGGGCTCGACGGTTTGGCACCCGGCATCGCCATCCTGATCCTCATCGGCGCTCTTCTCCTCAGCCCGTCGCCGACGATCCTCGTCGTCGTCGCCCCCTTGATTGCCTCTCTCGTCGGCTTTCTCTGGATCAACGCCCATCCGGCCGGACTCTTCCTTGGAGACGTCGGGTCCTTCTTCATCGGCGGCGTCATCGCGTCGCTCTGCCTCGTGAACGGCACGGCCTTCTTCCTGCCAATCCTCGCGGGCGTTCTGGTCTTGGAGGTCGGATCCGTCATCCTTCAGGTCGTTCTCTTCAGAACGACGGGGCGGCGGCTCTTCCGGATGAGTCCGCTGCACCATAGCTTCGAGCCTGCGAACGAGGAGGAGCGTGAGCACATCCTCCCCGCGTTCTGCTGGCCGGAGGAGAAGGTGACCATTCGCTTCTGGATACTCGAGGCGGGGTTCGTCGGACTTGCCCTGATGGCCAGCCGGTTCTAGGACGTCAAGCGTGCTTACGAGTGCTCACTCCCGCCCAGGCACCATGCCCATGAGGATGTCAGGCAGGGCGATGACGCCCGCGGAACCTGCGACCGAGGAAGGACGGGGATGCGAACCCCGATGAGGGTAGAACTGCCGGAGGTGGGACTTGAACCCACACGAGGTGTGAACCCCACAGGATCCTGAATCCTGCGCGTCTGCCAATTCCGCCACTCCGGCTCGGCCGAACGCGGAGGAAGTGTAGACAGGGACCCTCGGAGTGTCAAGACGAACTGAGTGGGATTGACCCTCCGCACAGCGACTCCGGTGGATTCGGTTGGATGGCTCTTTTGGAGACCGATCCCCTCCTCGACCGATTTGGCGCGTCGTGTGATATTCGTTACAATGATGGACGCGTGACCATGCAGTCAGGGTGATGAAGGGAACAAGTCGCGGGGGTACAGATTCCGAACACTGCGGAGTCTACCGCTAGAGGGGGTTCAAACATGGTGGATCTCAAGGACTTCCGGATCTTCTCCGACCTGAAAGAGAAGGAACTCGCCAAGCTCCGGGAGTCGGTTCGCAAGATCAACTGCGGTCGTGGAGAGATCATCTTCCACGAAGGTGCGCCGGCGTTCGGCTTCTACTTGATCTTCGAAGGGATGATCAAACTCGTCAAGCGCAGCATGCGAGCCAAGAGCCAAATCCTCAAGATCGTGGGACCCGGCGAGATCCTCGGAGAGACGACACTGTTCGACAAGGGAAGTCACAACGCGTACGCCAAGACGCTCGATCCGGTGACAGTCGGCTTCCTCGAACGCGGGGACTTCTTCTACTTCATCGAACGTCATCCGAAGACCATCTTCCGGCTCTACGAGAAGCTCGCCGAGGAGCTGAAAGCGTTCCAGAACAAGCTCGCCGAGCGATCGTACTCCTCGAGCAAGGAGCGCCTCGCGCGCCTGATCCTTCACCTCGGCACGAGCGGCGTCGAGCTTTCGCGCGCCGAACTCGCCGAGATGGCCGGCGTCTCTTCGAAGACGGCAATCCGCACGTTGAGCGAGCTTGAGAGCCGCGGGATCATTGCCATCGAAAGCCGGAAAATCAAGATTCTTCGCGAGGAGTATCTCCAGAAGATCGTCGAACCGTTCTCGAGCAACCTCAATCCGAGTCTGATCATCTAGCCGACCCGAGAACAACGTCCTCACCGCAGGTGATCGTTGTCCTTTGGCGATGTCGTGCTGGTTCTTACGTTCACTGCGGGCATCTGTCTTCGCACCCCTCGTGACGACAAGGATGGGCAACCATTGGCAGGCGGACTGAACCCAACGGAACGGACCATCATCGTCGGCGTTTCCTTTGTGATCGCCGCGGTGGTCAGCATTGTTCTCCGTCAGAACGGGATACCGATGCTCCCCGTGGTCGCGGCGACATTCGCCGCACCTCTGCTCCTCGGCACGACGGCGCTGAAGTTCCGTAGCTCGCTCCTCCTCTCTTCGGCAATCGCCACGGCCGGCGTCGCACTCCTTGCCCTCTCCCGCGCCTCCTCGTGGGAGGGTCTCGCTCTCCTGTTCATCGGCTACGTCAGTGTCGGCGGGGCGGTCGGCTTCGCCAACGAGCGACGCGCACATCGTCGCACGAGCTGGCGCAAGCCGAAGTCGCTCAAAGACCATTGCGACGAGGAGATCTTCGATCCCGCCCTCAGCATTCTTCACTTCATCGACCGCGACGGGAACGTCCTCCAGCGAAACGAGGCATCCCGAGCGTCGCTCGGCTACGCCACCAAGCGGGCCGTGCAGCTCGGCGAATATGTGCACCCCAGCGACATCGATGCGATGAAGACCGAGCTGATCAGACTCTTCGAACGAGGAGAGGTCCGCGGCGTCAAGGTTCGCTTCATCTCTCAGGATCGGAAGGCTCTCCCCGTCGAACTGCGTGGCACGAAGATTTCCGAGCGACTCGCCATCCTCGAAGCCTCCGACAAGAGCAAAGAGGCCGAGCTCGAGCGGCGCTTGATGGAGACGGAGGCCCGGTACCGAATCCTGATCGAGAAAGCGATCGACACGCTCGACTCGGGGATCATCATCACCGATCAGCGCGGGGAGGTTCTCTGGGCGAACGCGACCATCGGACGGTTCTTTGGCATCGACCGGGATCGGCTGATTGGAATCGACGCGCGCAGAGCACGGTCGCGATACGTCGGTGCGTTTGAAGACGCACAGTCTCTGGCACGCGTGATGGAGGAGGCAATTGACAAGAAGGAACGGATCGAGTCGATGACCTGCCGCGTCCGGCCGACGCTCGGACGAGAGGACCGGGTGCTCGAGTACCGCTCGATCCCGATCGAGGAGGAGGAACATCGGAGCGGACGGATCGACCATTTCATCGATGTCACCGAGCTGAAACGACTCGAAGAGAACCTGAGAGAGCAAACACGGAATCTCGAACTGAGCTACGAGAAGCTCGAGGAGTTCTCGTCCGTCGTCTCTCACGACCTCAAGGAGCCGCTACGAACAATCGAAACCTTCAGCGGCTTCCTCCTCGAGGACTACACCGAGCGACTCGATGAGGAGGGCGTCGACTACTTGAACACGCTCCGGCGAACGTCATCGAGGATGCGTCTCTTGATCAACGATCTCCTCTCGCTGGCGCGGGTCCACGTCGATGCCTCGTCGTTCGAGCGAATCAACACCCAACGGTTGCTGGAGGAGATCCAAGAAGACCTCGATGCCCGTCTGCGGGGGGTCAACCTCCAGGTCGCCGAGGATCTCCCCCCCGTCAAGGGAAGCCGCGTGCGGATCGGTGAGCTGTTCGCTAACCTGATCGTCAACGCCATCAAGTACAACGACAAGGCGCTTCCGACGGTCCGCGTCGACTGGACGGAGGACGGGCGGAAGGACATGGCCACGTTCTTCGTCGAAGACAACGGCATCGGCATAGAAACCCGGTACCAAGAGCGCATCTTCGGAATCTTCGAAAAGCTGAACCCGCGAGAGGATTCGGAAGGAACCGGCGCCGGACTCGCCATCTGCAAGCGGATCGCCGAGGAGCATGGAGGTCGCATCTGGGTCAACTCCGAAGTTGGCAAAGGAAGCACGTTCTTCTTTACCATTCCCAAAGCAAGAGAGGTGGAACCGAATGCGTAGCCTGGAGAAGATGAAGGTCCTCGTCGTCGAGGACAACCCGAACGACGTCACGATTATCAAGCGCGCGATGCGCAAGAGTGACGTGAAGTGCGAGCTCCACTTCGCCCGAGACGGCGAGGAGGCGCTCGATTCGCTGTATCAGAAGGGCGAGTTCGTCGACACCCCGCGCCCTGATCTGATACTGCTTGACATCAATCTGCCGAAGATCAACGGCCTCGAAGTTCTCGCGAAGATCAAGGAGGACGAGCGCCTCCGTAGGATCCCGGTCATCGTCCTCACGATCTCGGAGCGCGAGGAAGACATGGTGAAGGCCTACGACAGCGGCGCGGCGAGCTACATGACCAAGCCGGTCGATTCGAAGGACTTCGAGCGCCTCATACAGACCGTTCAGGACTACTGGAGGATCGCCCAGATCGCGCCCGAGTAGTCGAAGCGATTCGCCGCAGGTTCCGCGGACACGTGTCCGAGCCGAGTCGGATCTCGGATCCCTTCACGTGGCCCGAACGCCCCATCTGCCTGTTCCACTTGCGCGTGCCGCGTTTCCGCTTCCTCGCTACGCTCTCGACAGCTTTCGACAAGAAGCCTGTGAGGTGCGCGACCGGAGAGGAAACGAGAGCGCAAGCAGCTCCATCGTACCTCCTTACCGACCTCCTCACCGCGAACGAGAGCGCGGTGACTCTCCGGACGCCGGGGCGCCTCGCGACCGATGGCAAGCGCCGGACACAAGCGGAAACGAGAAGATTCGGTGGGACAGCCAACGGTCCTTACCCCGGGAAGGCGGACGCGGCAGCAGGTCCGCCTTCCCACCCCCGAACGCCCGCATCGCCCTCACGTGCCCGTGCTCTCATGCAATAGTGAGACCATCTGTGCTACGCGCTGAGACCACTACAGTCCGTCACACACGAAGTACGCGTGGATCTCCTCTGCCAGGGCTCGAGCCTGTGCTGCCTCGCTCGACTCCAAGATGTGACCGGAGAGGGCGATCAGCGCCTTCATCGCCTCCACGACCTCCTCGGAGACGAGAAACGGCGGCTCCGCTCGCTCGGCGCTTCCGTAGAAGATTTCGGCGAGGTTCTCGGCGATCCGATCGATCCTGTCTCGTTTCGCCAAGGCCCGCGCCGTAAACGTCACCCCGAATGCCCAGCGGCGTTCGTCGTCGTCGATCGCTTCGTAGGTTTCCGTGAAGGCTTCCTCCAGGAGCTCGTTCATGCCGTGGATCGCCGCGAACAGTCCAGCGTCGCTCACTTCCCCCAGCTGCGCAAAATCGACCTCCGAGGAGGAGGCGATCGCCTCGAGATCGGGCCCGTAGGCACCGCAGAACGCGTCCGCCTCGGCCCTCAGCCGAATCATCGCGCGCGACACCGCAGGAGGCGCCGGGTCCGTCTGCGTCACGATGGACAGGTGCAGAAGAGCGAGACCGACTGAGAGATTCCCGCATGCAGTTCCTAACTCCGGGGGAATCCGAACGTCGTTTCCATCGAACAAGTAGTCGGCGTAGGAGCCGTGGAAGGCAAAGAGCGGCGCGAACGCCGAATAGGCATCGGCGAACTCCGCGGCGATCTGCGCCTGCGGGGGCACCGGAGACCTCTCAAGCGGCGTGCGTGGGGGCGGAACGACCGCAACAAGGAGCACGATGCTCGCGAAGAGGATGGCCCAGTGAATCGGTTTCACTACCCTGTCATCATACGCCCGAACGCCGATCGGACAACCACCAAGCGGACCGGTTGTCGGGAAGTTTGACGGTCTGACAGATTGACAGGACCGAGTTGATCGACCCTGAAGACGGTCAACGCCCGTTCGGAACGGCGTTTCTCTCGGCACGCGCACCTGAGCGGGAGGCGCCGACCGTGTTGTCAAAGACGAAGGCGGAGACTAGAATGTGACACAGATTACTGGGCACCGGATTTCCGGTGAGAGGATCGTCAACTTCAAGGAGGTGCCGTTGAAGAGGCTGTTAGTGCTAGCACTCATGCTCGTCCTGGGCCTGTCCCTGGTCGGCATGTCAGCCGGAAAGGTCGCCGTCGTTTTGGACGTCGGCGGACGTGGAGATCTATCGTTTAACGACATGGGGTTCAAGGGAACCGACCAGGCCGCGGTCGACTTCGGTCTGGAAATGGTCGAGGTGCAGAGCGCAACCGCTGCGGACTACGCCCCCAACCTGCGAAACCTCGCACGAACGGGTGAGTACGACCTGATCATCGGCGTCGGCTTCTTGTTCACCGACGCGATGGCGGCGGTCGCCGCCGAGTACCCGGACCAGAAGTTCTGCATCATCGACTCGGTCGTCATGGCCGACAACGTGATGTCGATCGTCTTCCGCGAGAACGAGATGTCGGCCCTGATCGGCGCCCTCGCCGCGCTCGCCGCCATTGAGCACAACTACGGCTCAGCCGGCGTCGTCCTCGGAATCGAGATCCCGGTCCTCTATCACTTCGAGGCCGGCTTCCGATTCGGGATGAATTGGGCGCTCGGCAAGACCGGTGGCGCAGTGAGCCTGCTCTACACCTACACGGGCACGTTCAGCGACATCGCCCTCGGTAAGGCCGCGTCGGAAGCGATGCTCGCCCAGGGCGCGGTCGGGATCTACAACGTCGCCGGACCGCTCGGCGTCGGAGACCTCGAGGCCGTAACCGAGGCCCACGACAACGCCGGGACGATGTACGGTCCTCCGTACTACTTCGGCGTTGACGCCAACCAGGACTACCTCGGCAACGGGCTGCACACGCTCGCCAGTGGGATGAAGCGCGTCGACCAAGCGACGTACTTCGCCGTCGAGTCCGTGGTCAACGGGACGTTCGCCGGTGGAATCACGAGCCTCGGAATGACCGAAGGCGGCGTCGGCATCAGCGATCTCGATCTGCTGGTCGACTTCATCGACTTCGGTGTTGCCGGTGGGGCGATCTCCAGCGACGACTTCTACACGATCGTCGGCAACTGGGGACTCAACCGCGCCACGGTCTCGGCCGCTTCCTGGGCTCTGATCGACGAGCTCGAGGCCGGCATCCTTGACGGTTCGATCGTCGTTCCGACGGCGAACACGAACGAGGAGATGCAGGCCGTCCGCAACGACTACCCGCTCGGCTCCCCGTAAGGAACCGAGATCGGACAGTGAACGCCAGGGAGAGAGGACCTCGTTCCTCTCTCCCTCTTCTCTGGAAGAGGAAGACCCACCAACTGCGCCGACAGGGGGGAGGGCGATGAGCGAGACACAGACGGCCGGAGCGCCTCCGGCCCAGGCAACCTACTACCTCCGTGCCGAGGGGATCACGAAGGTCTACTCCGACGGGACGGTGGCGCTTAGAGAAGCAGACGTCGAGCTCCATTCCAACGAAATCCTGGGGCTCCTCGGCGAGAACGGCGCCGGGAAGACGACGCTGACCAAGATCCTCTCCGGTCTCCTGCCGCCGACCGAGGGAAGGGTCGTTTCGCCGAGAGGCCGGATCCGCTTCTCGAGCCCTCGAGAAGCGCTCGACTTCGGCATCGGTATGGTCCATCAGCACTTCGCATTGGTCGGCCCCTTCACGGCGGCCGAGAACGTTGCACTCAGCCACGACCGTCCGTTCACGCGGACTCAGCTCGCAAAGACGACGGAGCGCCTCGAGGCCCTGATGGAAGAGAGCGGCCTCCACGTCCCTCTCGACGTGCCGGTCGAGAAGCTCGCCGTCGGCGAACAGCAGCGCGTCGAGATCCTGAAAGTGTTGTCTCGCAACGTCGATCTCTTGATCCTCGACGAGCCGACGTCGGTCCTGACGCCGCTCGAGGTCGACGAGCTGTTCACCCTCCTGCGAAGGCTCAGTGACCAAGGCACGTCGATCATCTTGATCACGCACAAACTGAAGGAGGTTCAGTCGGTCACCGACCGCGTCGTCGTCCTTCGCCACGGCGAGATGGTCGGCGACGTCAAGACATCCGAGACCAACACCGAGCAACTCGCCCAGCTGATGGTCGGCCAAGCACTGGACAAGGACGTGCGCGCCGTGGAGCTGAGCGACAAGGAACTCCCGATCAAGCAGATCCGTGATCGCGCAAAGCGCGAAGGGCCGGGTGTCCTGCACGTCGAGCACCTCACCGCCCGCGGGAACACAGGCGAGATCACTGTCAACGACCTTTCGTTCGACGTCCACGGCGGCGAGATCTTCGGCGTTGCGGGCGTCGAAGGGAACGGCCAGACCGAGCTCGTCGAATCGCTGACCGGCCTTCGCGTACCGACGACCGGTGTCGCCACGATCAATGGAACGAACATCCTCGGCGTCAGCCCCCGCCAGATCTACCGGCTCGGCGTGGCCCACATCCCCGAAGATCGCTGGCAGCTCGGCCTCGTCCTCCCGTTCACTCTCGCCGAGAACGCGATCCTCGGAATTCATCAGTGGAAGGAGTTCAAGGGACCGCTGTCGTTCCTCCGGTGGGGGAGAATCAATGCCCACGTCCGAGAGCTGATGGATCGGTTCGAGATCAGGGCGACGGGCCCTGGTGCGCCGGCCAAGAGCCTCTCCGGCGGGAACCAGCAGAAGCTGATCGTCGGTCGCGAGCTTGCGAAGGATCCGGCAATCATCGTGGCGTCTCAGCCGACGCGCGGACTCGACATCGGCTCGGCGAAGTACATCCGGGATCTCTTGGAGGAGATGCGGGACAAGGGCCGCGCGATCCTCCTCGTCTCCGCCGATCTGGATGAAGTGCTGGCGCGCGCCGATCGGATCGCGATCATGTACGAGGGCAGGTTCATGAAAGTCTGCTACCCCGACGAGCTCAACCGCGAACAGATCGGGCTCCTGATGGGTGGCGTATCGAATGAGGAGGCGCCATGACAGAGACGAAGAGAACGCTCGAGTCCCGCCTCCTTCGCGGAGCCCATCGCACGCTGACCGGGTTAAGCCCGGCGTTCGAGTCGATCCTCGCCGCCGTCGTCGGTCTCCTCATCGGGGCGATCCTGATGTACATCTGGGGCTTCGACCCCTGGAAGGCCTACATCGCGCTGTTCAAGGGTGCCTACGGCGGGTTGTATGAGATCTCCAGTTCTCTCTCGCGCGCAACGCCCCTGATTCTGACGGCGCTCACGTTCTCGATCTGTCTGCGCTCGGGGATGTTCAACATCGGCGCCGAAGGCCAGCTGTTCATGGGCGCAACGGCTTCGATTCTCGTCGCGTATGTTGTCGTTCCGGCGCCGTTCGGTCAGATCCTCGGTCTGGCCCTCGCGGCGGTCGCGGGGGCGGCCTGGAGCCTGGTCCCCGCCTTCCTCAAGCTGACGCGCGGCGTGAGCGAGGTCATCTCGACGATCATGTTCAACTGGATCGCACGATGGCTCGTCTTGTACCTGACGATCTTCCTTCTTCGCGATCCGATGCGTGGAGAGAAGACGATCTCGATCCCCGTCGCGGCGAGATTCCCGGTCATGGTCCCGAGAACCGACCTCTCCTACACGATCTTCGTTGCGGTCGCCTTCGCGCTCGTCATCTACTTCATCCTCTGGCACACGACGGTCGGATACGAAGTGCGCGCGGCCGGGCTGAATCCGACGGCGGCTCGATACGGCGGAATCAACAACAAGCGGACGATGTTCTTGAGCTTCATCCTCGGCGGGGTCGCGGCCGGTCTCGCCGGCGCGACGATCACGATGGGCCTTCCGCCGACGTACGCGATCTACGGCGGCGCCGCGATGCCACAGCTGACGAACGTCGGATTCGACGGGATGGCCGTCGCCATGGTCGGACGCAACCACCCGATCGGGATCATCGTCGCCGCGATCTTCTTCGGCGGACTGAACGCCGGAGGCAGGGTCATGCAGTTCTACGGCTCGAATCCGGTCCCGCTCGAGATCGTCCGCGTCGTCATGGGAGCGATCGTGCTGGCGATGGCGATTCCTGAGCTGATCCGAATCTTCCCAGCGGTCAAGAAGCAAGGCCGGGAGCTCACCGGCCTGCTCCGTCGGCTGACACGTAGAGCCCCGAAGGAGGGAGAGGCATGAGCCTGAATGACGTCCTGAGTCTGCTGCGCATCTCGCTCCACGCCATGGTTCCGCTGGCGCTCACCGCGGTCGGCGAGATCATTGGCGAGACCGCGGGCCTGTTCAACATCGGACTCGAGGGAATCCTCCTGCTGAGCGCGTTCATGGCCGTCATCGGCGCCAAGGCCGGGGGGCCGGCCGTCGGACTCCTGGTCGGCATGGGCGTCGGCGCGTTCGTCGGGCTCTTGTTCTCGGTGATCAACACCTACTGGAAAGGGACTCAGATGGTGACCGGCATCGGGATCAACCTGTTCGCAATGGGCTTCGTCGCGTTCGGATTGATCCAACTCGGTGCGCCCGGCTTCCACGATGTGCCGAAGGTGGCCGAGCTCGCCAAGGTTCGCACGCCGATGGGCTCGATGAGCCCGATGATCCTCGTCGCCATCATCCTGCCGTTCTTGGTCTTCTGGTTCCTGAAGAAGACGCGCGCCGGGCTGATGTTGAAGGCGGCGGGAGAGTCGCCGGAGGCGGCCGACGTCGCCGGAATCAACATCAACCGGATCCGCCTCTACGCCACGACGTTCGGCGGGATGCTCGCCGGCCTCGGCGGCGCCTACATGAGCGTGGCGTGGATGGGATTGGTCACCAAGGACCTCTCGGCCGGCCGTGGGTTCATCTCGCTCGCCTGCGTCGTGTTCAGCGGACTGAACCCGCTCCTCGCGCTCCTCGGAGCCTTCATCTTCGGGTTCTTCCAGGCGCTCGCCGAGTGGGTGAAGACCCTCCCGTCGAAGCCGATTCCGGCGCAGTTCGTGTCGATGCTCCCCTACATCGTGACCCTGTTGGTCGTTTCGGGCGCCATCGGGCGCGTGCGATTTCCGAAGTCACTCGGCGTCCCCTACAAACGTGAGTAGCATACGCTTTTGACTCGGACCGCTTTAGATCCTATGATCGTGTTATGAGGATCACATTGGGGCGTGAGGGCGGGTCCCGCGCGCCCCGAGGTTACCGTACGTCACAGGAGGTGCACCATGCGTAGGTTTTTGGCTCTGACGTTGATTGCCGTCATGGCTCTCGGCGTCATCGGTTTCGCTCAGCCCGGCTCCAGCCCGGATGAGCCGATCTACATGCTCCTCGTCCCATCCACCGAGGGTGCGACGGTCGAAGAAGTCGGCCAGGCGATCGCCGAGGCGATCTATGATCTCACCGGTCTCTACATCGTCTCCAGCCTGCAGGCGGACTACACCGCGATGATCGAAGCGTTCGCGGCATCCGAAGGCGATACCTTCGGTCTCCCGACGACCGACCAGTACATCCGAATCTACGAGCGCACCGGCGGAAACGTCAGCCCGCGCCTCGGCTCGGTCCGCTACGGGTATGCGTGGTACTACGCGAGCCTCTACGCCCGCCGCGACAGCGGAATCAAGACGCTCGAGGATCTCAACGGGAAGGTCTGGATCTACAACGACACCGGCTCCACGTCCGGCTACGTCTTCCCGAACATGATCTTCGAGCGAATGGGGATCGAGTTCGCCAGCGTCGTCACATCGGGTGGTCACACCAACTCGATGGTCGCGTTGGTCGAGGGCCAGGGCGACTTCTGCACCGGCTACGGCTCCGCCCCCGGCGCGCCCGAAGGCTGGTCCGGCGATCGGTGGGAGTTCGGCGACGACCCGGAGATGTGGCTGTGGGACCGCTGGAACGACGCCCTGTTCCGCCCGGAATTCCGCGGGACCTGTTTCGACCTGCGCCGCGCGGTCCGCAAGACCTACGACTTCGACACGGTCCTGACCGACATCGGCGTCATCTACAACATCGGCCCGATCCCGAACGACTGTCTGGCGTTCGGTCCGGGCTTCGACGTCGAGACCGCCGACCTGATCGTCTCGGCGATCAAGCAGCACATCGCCACCGATGAAGGCGCGGCGCTGTGGGGCGACGAGAACTTCTACGAGTGGACGGCCGTCGCCGACATCGACGACAGCTTCTACGACGGCTACCGCGAGATCCTCGGCCTCCCGATTCCGGAGCGCTAGAGCGCAGGTAGCTCCTAGCACGAATCGAACGCGGGAGGGGGAGACCCCTCCCGCGTTTTCTTAGGCGAAGGGCGCGCAAGACCATGGACGAGTTCATTCGTGTAGAGAACCTGACGAAGATCTACGAGCGCGGTGAGGTTTTGGCGCTCGATGACATCAGCTTCACCGTCAAGCGCGGCGAGTTTCTCGTTCTGCTCGGGCTCTCGGGTTCTGGGAAGTCGACGCTCTTGCGCTGCATCAACCGGCTGATCGAACCGACGGCCGGGACGATCACCTTCGACGGAGAGGACGTCACCAAGGCCTCATCGCGTCAGCTTCGCCACCTCCGTCGGCGGATGGCGATGATCTTCCAGCAGTTCAACCTCGTGAGGCGTTCCTCCGTTCTGACCAACACGATCTCCGGCCGCTTGGGGTACATGAATCCAGCCGCCTCCGCGATCCACAAGTTCACCAAGCAAGACATCGACGACGCGATCGCTTGCCTCGAGCGGGTCGGGATTCCGGAACAGGCGTACAAGCGCGCCGACGAGCTCTCCGGGGGACAGCAGCAGCGGGTCGGGATTGCACGCGCCCTGATGCAGAAGCCGGACCTGCTGATGGCCGACGAGCCGGTCTCGGCCCTCGATCCGGCGACATCTCACTCGATCATGCAGTACCTCGAACTCATGAACCAAGAGGACGGCGTGACCGTCCTCACCAGCCTTCACTTCCTCTCGCTCGCACGGAGATACGGGACACGGATCCTGGCCCTCAAAGACGGGAAGATCGTCTTCGAAGGGACTCCGGCAGAGATCGACGCGGCGAAGTTCAAGGAGATCTACGGAGAGGAGGCGCAGGAAGTTGAAGTCCGCTAGACGACACTCGCCCTGGGTGCGTCTCGCCGAGCTCCGCCCACGGATCTTCGCGTTTCTGCTCGACTGGGCGTCCTGGGGATACATTGCCTACGCGATCATGTATCTCCTCAACAAGTACTGGTACGTCCGCCACGTCAACTTCTACGGGCGCCTGACGCTTCCTTCGTGGGGCTGGCCGCTCGTCATCCTCGTCACCTTGGAGCTGGCGCTTCTGACGCACGCGTTCGGCCAAACGATCGGCCTCAGCCTATTCGGGCTCAGACTGCTCGGACCCGATCTTCGCCGGATCCCCATGCGACAGCGGCTTCACCGATACCTCGGGCTCCACGTGAAGCTCCTCCTCCAGCCGATCGCGCTCTTCATCGATCGGCCGTTGGGAACGCTCCTCCATGACGGGAAGCAGACAGGGACCATGCGTCTCTTCGCCAAGGTCAAGGACGACATGCCGCTCGAGAGGCCGCGGAACTGGTGGCTCACCTATCGCGGACTCTTCACGACAGCGTTACTGGGGATGACGTTCTGGCTCGGCTGGAAGATCACGGCGGTCAACCTCGGGATGCTCGTCGAGCGGATCGGGAAGTCGGGCCACATCTGGCGCGACTTGTTCACGCCGCAGTTCACCTATCTGACAGCGAACGTCATCGACGGGAGGACCTTCTCGATCGCCCACTACATGATGGAGACGATCTTCATGGCGTTCTTCGCGACCATCACCGGTGCGATCGTCGCCTTTCCGCTCAGCTTCCTCGGCGCACGCAACATCATGGGATTCAGCGCCGTCGGATGGTTGATCTACACCGTCATGCGATTCGTGTTCAACATCTTCCGATCGATCGAATCGATCCTGATGGCCGTGATGTTCGCGGTCTGGGTCGGGTTCGGTAACCCGTTCGCCGGGGCGCTCGCCCTGTTCCTGCACACAATCGCCGCACTCGGCAAGCTCTACTCCGAGCAGGTCGAGAGCGTCGATCCGGGTCCGCTCGAGGCGATCGCGGCAACCGGGGCGAAGCGATGGCAAGTCGTCGCTTACGGGGTGATCCCGCAGATCATCCCTTCATACTTGGCGTTCACCCTCTACCGCTGGGACATCAACATCCGCATGGCGACCGTCATCGCGCTGGTCGGCGGCGGCGGGATCGGGACGCTCCTCTTCTACTTCAAGAACGAGGTCGGCCGACTCGAGAACGCATGGAATCTCGTCGGATCCGTCATCGTGGCCATCGTCGTCGTCGTCTGGCTCCTCGACTACATCAGCGCCCGCGTGCGCGAGAAGATCGGATAACCGATGGAACAGAACTACCACGCAGGATTCATCTCCTCCCGCCCGAACTGGCGCAAGGGGTTCCGCGCGTACGGCAAGGATCTGACCGTCCTCGCGGCCGACATCTTCGTCCTTCTCGCACTGTGGGGACTCTGTTCGTTCATCTGGAACCACTTCGCCCTCGGTACTCGCGATTTCCTCTCCCTGCCATGGTGGATCGTCGTCGTCGTCTGCGTCGAACTCGCCTGCATATGGTCGTCCTTCGGGACGAGCCCGGGCCTACGCCTTCTCCGGCGACGCCTGATCAACGAAGAGGGGAAGCGGGGACTCCTTCTCCGCCGATTCTTGCGCGTGGCGACGCTTCACCTTCAGCCGTTCCTTGCACTGGAGGTCCTGGTCACCGCGAAGTACACCCCGAGGCACGATCGCATCACGGGATTCCGAGTCCTCTCCGAGATGGAGCTCCAGGAAGCGCGAGGACCGTGGTATCGAAGCTCCTCGTCGCTCTCGATCGTTCTGTTGGGCCTTGCGATGTTCCTCGTCTCCGCCCTGTTCACGCAGGTCGACCTGGTGAAGCTGTTCACCAATGCAGGCGCCACGGCGGAGATCTGGGACCGCATCTTCCATCCGGATTGGTCGATCCTCGGCCTCGGCGTGCGCCTGTTGATCGTCACGCTGTATATGGCGTTCATGGCGACGCTGTTCGGCGTCCTGTTGGCGGTCCCGCTCAGTTTCCTCGCCGCGCGGAACCTGGCACGCGGCGTCGTCGGTCGCTCGATCTACACCGTCTTGCGCGTCATCCTGAGCATCATTCGCTCGATCGAGCCGATCATCTGGGCGATCATCTTCGTCGTTTGGGTACGCACCGGCGCGGCTGCGTTCGCCGGAATGCTCGCGCTCCTCGTCCACTCGATCGCTGACCTGACCAAGCTCTACTCGGAGCGGCTCGAGTCGATCGATCCCGGCCCGGTCGAGGCAATCCGCGCGACCGGGGCCGGCCGCCTGCAAGTGATCCTCTACGGAATCGTGCCGCAGATCGTCAACCCGTATCTGTCGTTCACGATCTACCGCTGGGACATCAACGTCCGCATGGCGACGATCATCGGACTGGTCGGCGGGGGCGGCATCGGGCAGCGGCTGATCCAGCTGACGCGAAACTGGGTCTGGGATCAGGCAATCGTGTTGATGCTTCTGATCATGGTCGCCGTCTGGGTGATGGACTACAGCTCGTCGCGGCTGCGCGAGCGTCTCAACTAGACCGCTCGGGACTTCTAGAGCGCTTCGAGATACGCCTGGATCTCCTCAAGGCCGTAGGTCGTCTTCATCGCCTTGTAGTCTTCGAGCCAGGCGTCTTTGATCGTGTCATCGCGGCGGATCTCGACATCGGTGATCCCGATGGCGCTCATCATCTTCTGCGCCTCTTCTTCGATCTGCCGATCCTTCACGCGAAACAGGAACCGCGGTATGTTCATCGTCTGACCTCCCGAGCCTCCGCGAGCTTCCTGGGAGTATAGCTCCAACGGTGAAGGCCATCGACTCGGAACCGGAAGGCGGATAGGCTGTCCGCATGGAGTCGACCGACGAGATCCGAACGATGGTGATGACGAGGGAAGATCTGCCGATCCTGGAGCGCTTCCTCGCCCACTACGGTGAGTCCTTCGAGCCGGGTCGCCCATCGCGCGCCACCTTCGACGAGTTCATCCACTTGGACTCCGCGCGGTGTATTCTCGCTCTGGCCGACGAGGAGCCGATCGGACTCTGTGTCGCCGTCCGTATTCCGAAGCTCGACACGCGGACGGGCTTCTTGTTCATCGACGAGATCTACGTTGCCGAGCCGTGGAGGCGATTCGGTGCCGGGCGACGTCTGATCGCACACGCCGAGAAGCTCGCCAAGGAGCGACGCCTCGCCGGCATTCGGCTCCTTGCCAGACCGGTAGACGAGGCCGCGCAGGCCTTCTACGCCGCCCTCGGTTATGCGGGGAGCGTGACGCTCTTCCACGAACGCCTGTTTGTACAGGGCGCAGACCAGATCTAGAATGGATCAGCCATGAATACCGTTGACATCATCCGCAAGAAGCGAGACGGCGGCGTCCTGACCCGCGAGGAGATCGAGCACTGGATCTCGGGGACCGTGAGCGGCGCGATCCCGAACTACCAGAGCACCGCACTTCTGATGGCGATACGCATCCGCGGGATGAACGACGAAGAAGCGGCGATCCTGACCGACGCGATGGCCCAATCCGGCTCGGTCTTCACGTCCGACGACATGCCGGGCTTCCCGGTCGACAAACACTCGACCGGCGGCGTCGGGGACACAACAACATTGGTCCTGATCCCGCTTCTGGCCGCCGCCGGACTGACGATCGGCAAGCTCTCCGGTCGTGCCCTCGGACACACCGGTGGAACGATCGACAAGCTCGAGTCGATCCCCGGTTTCCGAACGGATCTATCGCGTACGGCGTTCCTCGAGCAGGTCAACCGAACCGGCTTCGCGCTCGCCGACCACACGGAGGACATGGTCCCGGCCGATCGCATTCTCTACGAGCTCCGAGACGTCACGGCAACCGTCGACTCGCTGCCGCTGATCGTCGCCTCGATCATGTCGAAGAAGATCGCCGGCGGTGCGCAAGGGATCGTGATCGACGTCAAGACCGGGGCCGGCGCCTTCCTCCCCGAGCTGGAAGCCTCCCGGGAACTCGCCAACGCACTCGTGGCGATCGGAACCAAGCTCGGGCGGAAGATGGCCGCCGTGATCACCGACATGTCGCAGCCGCTCGGCCGAATGGTCGGCAACGCACTCGAGGTCTGCGAGGCAATCGACACGCTCCGCGGGAACGGGCCGGAGGACCTCGCGACCCTTTGCTGTGAACTCGGCGCCGAGCTTCTTCTCTTCGCGCGAAAGGCGAAGGATCGGGACGGTGCGATCGCTCAGCTCAACGAGCGACTTCATGACGGCTCCGCCTTCGAGAAGCTCCACGAGCTCGTCCACAACCAGGGGGGGAACGTCGCGGCCCTCGACGACCCGTCGTCGCTCCTCCCGCGAGCGGCGCGACGCGTGGAGGCCAGGGCCGAATCTGCCGGGACGGTCTCAGCACTCGACGCCCTCGCGATCGGACGTGCGGCGAACCTTCTCGGCGCCGGGCGGCAGACGGCAGAGGACGATATCGATCCCGCCGTCGGAATCGAGGTCGTCAAGAAGATCGGCGACGCCGTGGCTGAGAGCGAGATCCTGGCAATCCTCCACGTCAACGACGAGGGTGCGCTCGACACAGCGTGTGCGATGGTCGAGTCGGCGTATGAGATCGACGCGTCCGGCGCACCGCACGCTCCGCCGCCGCTCATCGTCGAGAGAATCTTGGGCACCAGGGAGGGCTGAAGCCCTCGCGTTGCGTTGCCGGGACGAAGGCTTTGCCTTCGTCCGCGCGGATCCCCCTACAGCGCGAAGGCTTCGGGGAGGAGTTCGCGGATCGTCGTCCGTTTGAAGGAGCCGTCGAGACTTCCCATCAGAACCTCAAGCTCGGGCGCATGCTCGATCATCACTTGACGGCAGACCCCGCACGGCTGGCAGTACGCACGATCGCAGGTGACCGCGATCTTCACGAAGTCCCGTCGCCCTTCCGAGATCGCCTTGAAGAAGGCCGTCCGCTCGGCGCAGATCGAGGGCCCGAAGGCGGCGTTCTCGATGTTCACGCCGGTGAAGACCGCCCCATCGCCGCAGAGGAGAGCGGCTCCAACCTTGAAGCCGGAGTACGGAGCGTATGCCCGCTCCCGAACCTCGTTCGCCAGCCTCATCAGCTCTCGATCGTCCATCAGAATCGAATCACCATCCCCAAGCTTCCTCCAATCTCCCCGATCCGAACGTCCCACCACCCCGATGATGTGCTGATCGGTAGCACGAAGGATACCTCGACGTGAAGCCGAAGGAACGGCGGACCGACTTCGACTCCTACCGCCCCGTGAACCGCAAACGAAGACCACGTCAGTCCGTCGAGGTGAAGGGCCTCGAGCGACGCGCTCACTCCATCCGCAAGTTCCGGCGGAACGTCGACTTCGACGTGCGGCGTTGCCTCTCCACCGATGAGGTGAACCCCCACAGCAAAGCTGACCGCCGCCACAAAGACGTCCAATCGCTGGGTCAGCTCGGTCGCGACTCTCCAACTGCTGAACGTCAGGTCCCCTTCGAACGAGCCTGAGAGTCCCTCCTCCTCAAACTCGATCTCGACGAGCGGAGAGGGGATCGAGGTCCCCGCGAGGCCGGCGATCGTTCGTACGAGTCCATCGGACATGTAGCCCGCGGAGATGCGAATCCCATCGATGACCACAAGCGGAAGGTGGATCTCGATCCCCGCTTCGAACAGCGGAAGCGGAAAGAGAGAGGGGAAGACGTCCAGGCCTTCCTCGAAGGCGTCGAGTCCCTGCTCGAATCCCTGACGAATCTCCGCTCGATCCGCTGACGGAATGCCGAGATCGGCGAACGCGTCATCGAGCGCCTCAAAGGCGGCTCCGGCCGCCGTCGGAACCTTTGCGAACGTTCCGGACAGGTCAACCGTGTAGACGAGGAGGCCGAATCCCAGGCCGCCGGCGAAGGCTCCCAACTGCGCCGCGAACAGCAGCGTCGCACCCAGAGCAACGCCAACGAACAGGATTCGCACTCTCATCGTCGGTCCCAGCCCTCCCACTCTTTCTTCTTCAGCTCCGCGCGTTTGATCTTCCCGCTCATCGTTTTCGGCAGCTCCGCGACGTATTCGATCGCACGCGGGTACTTGTAGGGTGCGGTGACGCTCTTGACGTGATCCTGCAACTCCTTTGTCAAGTCATCCGACGGCTCCCGTCCCTCGGCGAGGATGACGAACGCCTTGACGATCTCGCCTCTCTCGCGATGGGGCGATGCGACGGCCGCCGCCTCAACGACCGCCGGATGGCTGACGAGTGCGTCTTCCACCTCAAACGGACCGATCCGGTATCCCGAAGTCAGGATCACGTCGTCGGCTCGCCCCTCGAAGAAGAGATACCCGTCCTCGTCCATGCGAGCCAAATCCTTGGTTCGGTACCAGCCACCGGAAAACGCCTCCGCGTCAAGTTCCGGGGAATTCCAGTACCCGTCGAAGATCGCCGGGCTGTCCGGCTTGAGGGCGATTTCGCCGACCTCGCCCTGGGGAACCGGACTTCCTTCCTCGTCGATCAGCACGACCCCCGAGCCGGGCGTCGGCACTCCCATCGCCCCCGGCTTCACCGGCATCCCCGGAAGATTGCAGACAAGGCAGACGCTCTCAGTCTGCCCGTAGCCGTCGCGTATTGTCACGCCGAACGCACCCTTGAACGCCTCAATCGGCTCGACGTTGAGCGGCTCTCCGGCCGACAGCGCGTCCTTCAGGATGATGCCTTCGTTCGAGAGGTCCGGAATCTGCGCGAACAGCCGATACTCGGTCGGCGTACAGCAGAGCTTGGTCACCTTGTGCTTTGCCAGCAGTCCAAGGTATCTGGAGCCGTCGAACCGCCCGTTGTACATCAGCTGCGTCGCTCCACACGTGAGCGAGACGCCGATCGGGCTCCAGTACCACTTCGCCCACCCCGGCGCCGTCGTCGCCCAGATGACGTCGTCCTCACTGGCTCCGTACCAGTAGCGCGCGGTGATCCGATGGTGGCAGTACATCCACCGGTGCTTGTGGACGACAGGCTTCGGACTCCCCGTCGTCCCGGACGTGAAGTTGATCGTCATCGGGTCGTCGACAGAGAGCGGGACCTTCTCCGCGGCTGGGTCGCCCTGAGCGAGGAGATCCTCGAAGCGGAGCCACCCTTCGGGCGCCTCTCCTCCTCCAATTAGAATGAACGTATCGAGCGGACACTCGCCGCGGGCCGCTTCGACGGTCTCGATCGTCGAAACGTCGGCGACGATCACCCGAGCCCCGCTCACCTCCGCCCGGTAGACGATCTCCGTCGCCTTCAGCATCTCCGAACAGGGGATCGCGACGCCTCCGGCGACGAAGGTCCCAAGCTGGGCCATGTGCGCCTCGGGCAAGCGCGGGAGGATGTGCATCACCGGATCGCCCTTCTTGACACCGAGGTCGATCAGCGCGCCCCCGAATCGGCGCATTCCATTGACCAACTCGGAATAGGTCACGCGCCGCTCGGCTCCTGCACCGTCCTCCCAGAGAATCGCAATCTTGTCTGGCCGACGCCGCGCATGGTCCTCGACGACGTCGACGATGTTGTAGTCCGACGGGATCTTCCACTCGAACTCCCGGAGCTCCTTCTCGTAGGCCGACCTGTCATACTGCATCGTGTCGAATCACCTTACAGTCTGTGTTTTGCGTCTCCGCAGCGCATCCTATAGCATACCCACAAGACCAGAGGTCAGCCAGAAAGGACGGCCCATGAAAGGCTATGTCGTGCTCTCTCCAGTCGCCTCGAAGCGTCTGATCGCCAAGGGCGTCAAGGCCCACCCCATCGTCCAGGGCGCCCTCGCGAAGGGAACCGTCATCGTCACGCTCGGGACGACAAACGCGTTCGTCGCCTCCGAGCTGACCGACGAGCCGATCGACCATGGAGCTTTCGCCGCCGGAGTGATCGACGATCGATGGAACATCAACGCCCGGATCGCCGAGGCGAGTGAGCTCATTCTCAAGAAAGGAGAGCGGGTCTCGATCGAACAAGACGCGTTGCTCGGATCGCTCGGCGAGGGTGACGTTGTAGTCAAGGGTGGAAACGCCCTCGATCCGTTCGGAACGACCGGCGTGTTGATGGCAGCCGCGACGGGCGGCACGGTCGGCCGCTACGTCCCGACCGCGTTGGCCCGTGGCGTCGACATCGTCATCCCGATCAGCCTAGCGAAGTCGATTCACGCGTCGATTGCCGATCTGGCTCTGAGGCTCGGGAGCAAGCGCCTGACGCTCGGAGACGGCATCCCTTGCGGCATCTTCCCGCTGACAGGCCACGTCATCACTGAGATCGAGGCCCTCGAGATCCTGTTCTCCGTCCGCGCTGAGCACGTCGCGTCCGGCGGCATCGGGGCGGGGGTGGGGAGCGTGTCGCTCCTTCTCGAGGGCGAAGAGGCCGACGTTCGGGCGGCTTACGCCCTCGTTCAGCAGCTGAAAGCGGAGCCCGAGCCCATCGTCGAAGGGCGCCAGTGACCGACAGCTATCGCACGATCACAGCGCCGACCTCTGCCCGCATCACGCGGAAGAAGTCCCGATTCGCCGCGTTTCTCTGCCCCGCACGCTCTCCCGAGGACATCGATCGCGAACTGGCCCGCCTCCGGAAAGCGCATCACGATGCCCACCACGTCTGCTTCGCCTATCGCATCCACGGTGACCCGGTACCGTCTTCGGCTGCGGACGACGCCGGTGAGCCAGCCGGCTCGGCCGGTGTTCCGATCCTTCATCGGCTTGAGAATGCCAACCTTGTCGATCTCCTCGCCGTCGTCGTTCGCCACTTCGGCGGCGTCAAGCTCGGAGTCGGCGGACTTGTCCGCGCGTACGGCGATGCGGCCCAGAAAGCGCTCGACGAGGCGCAGATCGTCGTGCGCAAGATCGAAGTCGAGGTGGAGATCATCTTCCCAACGGAGCTGACATCGCCCGTCATGCGAGCGATTCACCGCTGTGGCGCCACGGCCGGGCGAATCGAGTACGATGCGCAAGCGCGAGCCCTCGTAACCCTTCCGCCAAGCCGGGTGGACGGGTTCCTTGGGGAGCTTCGCGACGCGACAGGAGCCCGCGCAAGGGCGGAGGTCAAGGCGTGATCGACTCGATCAGTGGAGATGTCGTACGAGCCGGAAGCGACCACGTCGTGATCGAGACCGGCGGGATCGCGTACCACATCTCGTGCCCGGCAGGCGACGTACTCGCTTGCCCCACCGGCGATCCGGCCATCCTGTTTGTCCATCTCATCGTCCGAGATGACACGATCCAGCTCTACGGATTCACGTCCCCGGACGAGCGCGAGCTGTTTCGTCTCCTTCTGACCGTCGGGCAAGTCGG
>Ga0272444_10000279_pt1 | contig 58005 bp, 57 predicted proteins | sample SSMForm13_FD_201033 | JGI IMG/M metagenome (GOLD analysis project Ga0272444, IMG submission 201033) | Marine sediment archaeal communities from Little Sippewissett salt marsh, Falmouth, MA, United States - SSM-Form-13 | ecosystem: Environmental > Aquatic > Marine > Wetlands > Sediment ... | reverse complement strand
TGCAATCGCTGACGCTGACCATCACCTGGGATAAATCTTTGCTGACAAAACCGAAAGTTCGCCACGGACGCTTAACCCGCAAGACACGTCCGCAAACCCAGCACGGGAAAAATATGGCGACGATCATTTTCGAAAATCGTCAAGGCAACGAAACAAAGATTACCGGTCGCGGACCGCTGGCTCGTCTGGCTTTTCATCGCCATAACCGGAACGTTCCTGTTCCGCAAAATGCGGTTCGCGTCGTCTCCGCTACCGGTGTTCGTCCGGACGGCACAAAAGTAAAACTTAAAAAACTATCTCTGGTAAAGTATACTCCCAAACGCGAAAACGTCCTTCGTGCCGCGCGGGATGGGAGAAACAATGAGTGAAGGTGTGCATAACAGCGTAATCGAGAACGAAGCCAAACGGTTCGTCATCGAGGATTACCTGAACATCATCCGCTACCGCAAGTGGCTGTTGGTGCTGCCGGTGATCGTCTTGACGTTCATAACCGCCATCGGCAGCCAGTTCATGACCGATATCTACCGCGCGCAGACCAGCATTCTGGTCAGCGCAGGCGACGTGCCCGATGACTTCATCCGCACGACGGTCACCGACTCGATCGAAGAACGCATCACCACCATCCGTGAGCAGATTCTCTCTGAGACATTGCTGTTGAATGTGATCCGCACGCATAATCTTTATCCGGAAATGGCCAACAGTCCCACCGAAGAATTGCTCGGTCGGATCAAAGCCAACATCAATATTCGCGTCAGCGCGAAAAACGCATTTCAAATCTCGTTTACCGGCCAGGATCCGATGATCGTTCAGTCGGTGACCAACCATCTGGCACAATCGTTTATCGACGAGACGGTCGGAGACCGGCAAAAATCGGCGCTGGCAACGGCTGATTTTCTTGCCGAGCAATTGGAAGAAATCAAAGGTCAATTGGACGAGCAAGAAGAAAAAGTCGCCGCGTTCAAACGCAAGCATATCGGCATGCTGCCCGAGCAAATGGAAGCGAATCAGCGCACGCTCGACCGTATGCAGCAACAATTGCAAAGCCTCGGCGAGCAGATCAACGACGCGGAAAACCGCAAGGTGATGCTGGAATCGCAGATGGCGCAATTGCAGGGCGACTTGATGGCCACCGGCAGCGGCGAACTGATGACGATGCAGGATCAGCTCGAATCGTTGCAGGCGCAGCTCAACCAACTGCTGCAAACGCTGACGCCGGAACATCCCGACGTCAAATCGTTGAAAGAAAAAATCAAAACACTGCAAGGATCGATCGGCAGCGATCAAACCGTCGGCGGGCGCCAATACCGCGTCACTTCGCTTAACCGCGGACTGTTCGAGCGGCTGAAGCAAACGACGCGGCAGATTCAGGGATTGGAACGACAGCGTTCGTCGGTGCTGGCGCAAATCAATCGCATTACCGGCCGTGTCGCCGAAGCGCCGGCAGTCGAACAGGAAATGTCGCTTCTGGTCCGGGACCTGGAAAAGCTACGCGAAACCTACAAGGATCTGCAGAAAAAACACATGGAAGCCCAACAGGCTGCCGCCTTGGAGGCACAACAGAAGGGCCGCCAATTCAAGATCATCGACGAAGCACGTTTTCCGGAAAAACCTTACAAACCGAACCGCACACGTTTGGTGGCTCTGTCCTTCGTGCTGGGTTTGTTCATCGGCGTGTTCGCCATTTTCATTGCCGAACACATCGACCACAGCATCCGCGACGACGACGACTTGGCGCAGTTCTCCGGCAAGGTGGTGCTGGCCACCGTTCCGCGTTTCACGCTGGAAGAAGACGAGCGCCGCCGCTCCAACTACATCAAGCTAGGCATCGCCGTCGCTGCGGCCTTCGGGTTTTTGTTGTTGCTTTACGTGATCATCAAGGTGGGCTTCGGCGTTGATCTACTGCGCGTTCTGTTCTGATTGACAACACGACTTTGATCAAACCAGGTGAGCGACCACATCGCCGAAACCGACGGCGTCCTTCACTTTTGCGCCGACCGGCTTGAGTTTGGCGTCGGCAATGAACTTGGCCTGACCGCTCTTGATGCCATAGACATCCGGATCGAGCTTGACGATAAACAGGTACTTGCCGCCGACTTGTTTCATCCATTTGCGATCGTCATCGGAAATGGCATTCTCCGCGGCGATGTGCACACCGATCGTCTTGGCCGTTACGCGTTTTTTCTTGCCGTTGGCCATTTTCACTTTCCGCGACCAAGGCATCGTGTTAAGCACAAAACTCTTGCCCGGCGCGACCGGGCCATAAACCTGCGCTCGCATATTGAACAGCAGGTTGACGATGTCGTCGTAATACACATTTTTCGGAATACGCCGGGTGCGTTTTTTGGTTCTTTTGCCGTTTTTAAATTTGGTCAACCGCCAGCGGCGACGCAGGTAATCGAACTCATTGCGGCTTTCACGAGTACCGTCGGTGCGAATCTGCTTGCGGTAAAATTGCAGGGTGACAAAACGCTCTTTGCCGTTGACCTTATCCACCTGAAACGAAGAGGTCATCACATGCTTGCGGTGCTTGATCACCGTTGTAACTACCCCCGACAGTGTCGCCTCGACCGAAGCGGTGTAAGTGACACGGCCGGTGCGTTTAAACGTAATTTTTCCGTGCGCGGTTTTGGCGGTGAGAAAACGGATTTCGAATTTCAGTTTTTCATTCAAAAAGAGCTTGGCGATCTCCGGCACCGGCGCTTCGCGGCGTTTCATCTGAACATTGTTGGTTTCGTTCATCCCGGGCACAGGCGTAGAATCCTGTTCACGGGTGATGCTTACGTCGAACATACCGGCCATCGCCGGCGAGCCGAAAATCATCACGGCAGCCATCGCGGCCAGCCCTTGTTGTAAAAAATCCCTGCGATCCAAATCGATCATCGGATCAATTTCTTGTTTTTTCACTTGATTCTTCATAAATCCTCCACGGCTGTAATCGCCGGATTCTTTCAGCAAGATAGACGGCGAGGTTTTGTGTGTCAATGAAATGAAGCAACTTCTCGATAAAACCTTCTTTTTTTCGATTAGGTCCTATATTGTCAAGGAACCGAAATCGGCCCGGAGGAACATCGTGCTCCTGCTTAATTTGACCCCCAACGATCGCCGCTGGTTAAGCGAACAGACCACCGAGCTGTTCGGTGCGCCGACGATCGTCAGCCGCGGGGTGCTTTATAATTTGACCACGCTACGCGGGTTTATCGCCTGGCGAGATGATCAACGTTTAGGAGCGGTGCTGTATCGTCTGGATGAAGGCGAATGCGAATTGGTGCTTTTGTTTGCGCTCAAGCCTTGGCGCGGCGTCGGCTCGGCACTTTTGCAGACAGTGGAGACCAAAGCGCGCGAAGTCGGCTGTCAACGTATCTGGCTGTTAACCACCAACGACAACCTTGACGCCATTCGCTTCTACCAACGACGTGGCTACCGGTTGAAAGCGGTGTACCCCAATGCCATGCAACGAAGCCGCGAACTCAAGCCGCAGATCCCGCAAATCGGCGAATATGGCATCCCGATTCGCGACGAAATCGAACTGGAAAAACACATCATCGACTAGCTGTTATTCCACCTGCTGTGTTTGTCCGCCCGCCGCGCTCATGCTACACTTTGCCGATTTTTCAGCCGCCGGAGAATACGCATGAGCGACAGCGACGTCACCGTTCGAATCATCCAACCGCAGGACAACGACGACCTGATCGAACTTTCGCGCCTGACGCCGATGGAAGGCACGATCAAGGTTTATATCGACCGCGCACCGCAGTACGTGAACTTCTACAATCTGCACGGCATTCACGGCGAAAAGCTCGATCCCGAAGAACGCCCGAAAACCAAACGCGACATCTGGAACACGCTGGTGGCGGAAAAAGAAGGCAAGGTCGTCGGCGTGATGGGCTCGGCGGGCAAAACAGTGCTGTTTGACGGCCAACCGATCCGCATGGGCTACTTGATGGACGCGCGGGTGCATCCAGATTACCGGCGGCAGGGCATCGTCAAAAAGATCGGTTTCACCTTCGCGGACAAGTACGGTTTTTATCCGCTTGATATCATCGTCGCCTACATCATGCGGGGCAATAAACGCGCCAGCAAAGGCTTTCAGGAAGGTGGCGGACAGACGTTCGTCGGCAACCGCGCCGGCACCTTTCACCTTTACCAGGTTTCGATGTATCGCCCCTACTTCGGTTGCGACGGCTTGAACGTCGAGCGCGCCACCGAAAACGACAAGGGCGAAATCGTGCAATTGCTCGCCGATTTCTACGCCGGTTACAACTTCGCGCCGGTGTGGAATGAGGAAAACTTCGACCGGCAGATGAGCGTGTCGCTCGGCTACGGTTTCGACAACATCCGCGTTGTGCGCGATAACGATAAAATCGTCGCGTTGCTCGGGTTGTGGGATCAAACGCCGGTGCGCCAGGTAGTCGTGCTGAAAAATACGCTGATCATCCGCCTCGGCCTGGCCGTCGCTAAATTTTTGCGCCTGTTTTTCAAGGCGCCTCATCCACCGCAAGAAGGTAAGCCGATGCGTAGCCTCTACATCAAGCACATCGCTTGCCGTCCGGGTTACGAACCGGTGCTTAAAAAGATGATCAAACAAGCAACCAACCAAGTCCGCCGCGCCGGCACGCATCACTTCATCTGGGGCGCGTTTTACCACAACGATCCTTTGCGCGATCTGTTCAAAGGGCTGACCAAAACGGAAATCCAAAGCGACTTGTACTGGGGAACCTGGAACACTGGTTGGCAGACCGACCCAGACAAAGTCGACGACCGCCCGGCCTTCGCCGACTTCTCACTGGTATGACGATGAATGCACTGATCACCGCCGCCCGTGCACCGCATGCTTTGGCGATGATCCGCAGCTTCGGCGAAAAGGGCTGGCGCGTTACCGCCGGCGATTCGACGCGGCTGTCAATGGGCCTCTACTCGCGCCATGTCGCCAAGAAATTGCTATATCCGGAAGTGACGGAAAAGCCCAAAGAGTTTTTGCAGACGATTCTGCACGAGTTGGAAAATACACCGTACGATCTGCTTTGCCCGACCTTCGAGGAAATATTCTTGCTGGCCCGCGTGCGCGATAAGCTCGACCAACTGGTTCCCCACCTCGTGCCGCCTTACGAGGAGTTGCTCGCCCTGCACAACAAGGCTTCGCTGGCCGAGTTGTGCGCGCGTCACGGCGTGCCATCGCCGATGACTTTGCAACCGGCGAGCTTGGACGAGTTGGACGCCAAGGCCGACGAGCTAGCTTACCCGGTGGTGATCAAGCTGGCCGAGACCAACAACAGCCTCGGCCTTAACTACGCGGATGACGCCGAACAATTGCGCAAGCGTTATCGCAAGTTGGTCAATTTCTTCCGCCTCGAGCCGGCGCAGTATCCGCTGGTGCAGCAAAAAATCGAAGGTGAAATTCTCTTTTCGCTTTTTTTCGCCGACCGCGGCGAAACCGTCGGCCAACTCATCTACCGCCCGCTGCGCATGTTTCCCGAGGGCGGTGGTACGGCGTTCTACCGCGAGGCAATTCGCCACGAGCGCATCGAACGACTCGCGCACGACTTCATCGCCAAATTGAATTGGCACGGTTTTATCGGCTTCGATTTCATCATCGATAAAAACGACGGCACGCCCTATTTGATCGACGCCAACCCGCGTCCCACCCCGGCTTACAACACCGGCCTTGCGGCGGGCATCGATTTCACGCAGATGCTGATCAACCTGTCCACCAAGAAAAAACCCGTACCCAACCTCACCCCGCGCGAAGGTGTACGCTCGAAAATGCTATTCGTTGAAATTTTATGGTTCTGTTTTCAATTTCTGCCGGGGAAAAGCTACTTCCGGCGCGTGCGCGATGCCTTGTCCGTTTTTAAAAAGCGCGTTTTCGTGCCTGATGTGCATCGGCGCGACGATCGGCTGCCTTCGCTGATTCTAACGCTGTACACCAACTGGTTCATGTTTGTGATCAACACGATCAAGCCGCGGCGCGGCGGCTTTATGTATGGATGCAACTACGACCGCGCCCTGGCCAACAAGGTGTTGGACGATGTTTGAGCGGTATAAAGACCCGAACAAGATTTCGCTGTTGCGTGAGATCGTCGAGTACGGCCCGACGGTTTTTCTGTTCGTCATGGCGCTGGCGATTCTGAACTACGAAGTCTCCAACGTGCATCCGTCGAAGTACCAGATTGCCGGCATCGCCATGGAACGGTTCGCGCTGACCGCTATCTTTCCGCTTTTCTGGCTGCTTCTGCATTACTATTTTCGTGCTCGCGACTCCCAGCGCCTGCAGCATCCCCGGCGAACTTTCGGTATTATCGCCGCCGTCGCGCTTGGTCTGCCGATTCTGCTTTACCTGTTCGCGCGGCCCAGCTACATGCCCGACGAGCAGATCACCGCGCTGTACGAATACGCGCAGTTTCTCTGGCTGGCGCTGATGCTCGCCCACTGCACCTACAAACGAGGCTTGAGCGGCGTGGTGCTGTTTTACGGTATCGGCTTTTTATACGGACTGATCCTGGAAAACAGCGGCATCATTCTCGGCTACTTCGGCGAAAGTCAATACCGTTACTATCTTGGCTGCTGCGGAGTCACCTTGCCCGCGCCGCTGGCGACGCAGGTCGGCTGGTGCATCATGTTCTACGTGGCAATCGCCAACGCCGAATTTTTCGAGAGCAAAATCGAATGGTTGCGTGATCGCCCATTACGGATGGCGCTGTTGGCAACGGCAATCGGCATCACGCTCGATTTGCAGATCGATCCGTTGGCTTCATTGTCGGGTTTGTGGTGGAAGTGGAACCCGGCTCTGCCCGCCGTCTGGCTGGGCGTGCCGCTGCTCAACTACGTCGCCTGGTTCGCCGCCTTTATGCCTTTCAGCTATGCTTACTTTTATTACCGGCGGCAACCGCAGCTTAGTCCGTGGGCACGCAATCGGCGATTGCTGGTCATTCTGCCCTGGCTGCTGCCGGCGGTGTTGTTGATCGGCGGCTTGATCATGGCACTCGCTGAAGGCGGTTTCGACGGGCCCACGTTCGACATTGTGCGCGCTTTTCTATACAAGGTAATGCCATACTGATAATTTTCTTCCTTGCGGGAGTCGGCTCATGTTGCAGGTCGTCGATTTAGTCAAAACCTACTACCAGGGAAAAATTCCGGTGCATGCGCTCGACGGGGTCAGCTTTGAAGTGCAACCCGGCGAGTTCGTCACCATCACCGGTCCGTCCGGTTCGGGCAAAAGCACATTGCTGAACATGATCGGCGGGTTGGACAACCCTTCCTCCGGCGACGTGATCGTCAACGGCGCTTCGCTGCTGGCCATGACCGACACCGCACGCACCAAGCTGCGCCGCGACCACATCGGTTTCGTCTTTCAGTTTTTCAACCTGCTGCCGACGATGAGCGCCCAGGAAAACGTCAGCCTGCCTCTGATCCTCGGCGGGCATAGCCGCAAGAAAGCCAACGAACGCGCCGAGCAGATCCTCGCCCGCGTCGGCCTCGGCGGCCGCATCAAGCACCGCCCCGATGAACTATCCGGCGGTGAACAGCAGCGCGTCGCCATCGCCCGCGCGCTGGCTTACGATCCGGTACTGATTCTGGCCGACGAACCGACCGGCAACCTCGACTCGAAGACCGGTAAGCAAATTCTGGAAATGATGCGCGACCTGGCCGAGACCGACAACAAATCGGTCGTGCTGGTCACGCACGACCCGAACGCCTGGCGCTACGGCGACCGCATGATCCGCCTGGTTGACGGCAAAATCGCGGAAATCATCGAAAACGACGGCGGAGAAAGCTGATTATGCTGTTTATGATCCGCACCATCTCGCTGCGCCGCATGTGGGAACACAAGGTGCGCACGATCCTCACCGTCGTCGGCATCGCCCTCGGCGTCGCGGGTTACATCGCGGTCGAGATGATCACCGGCACGCTGACCGATTCCTTCTCGCGGATGATCGACCAGGTCGCCGGGCGCGTGCAGTTGCAGATCGACGCCGGCGAAGCGGGAGTGGAAGAAAGCCTGCTCGAACCGTTGCAGAACCATCCGTCGTTGTTCGCCGCGCTGCCGATTATTCAAACCAACACCAAATCGGCCGACGGACAGTCGCTGCTGATCCTGGCCGTCGATACGCTCAACGACAAGGCCGCACGCGACTACGAGATGAAAGACTCCGGCGGGCACGAGATCAGCGATCCGCTGCTGTTTCTCAATTCGACCAACGCTATTTTGCTGTCGCGCGATTTCGCCGACCGGCAAGGCTACAAGATCGACCAGACCATCGAGTTGCAGACCAGCCAGGGCAAAAAGCCTTTCGTCATCCGCGGCTTGCTCGAACCGGAAGGCCCGGCCACGGCTTTCGGCGGCAACTTTGCGCTGATGGACGTTTACGCGGCGCAAATCTATTTCGGCCGCGAGCGTAAATTCGACCGCATTGATCTGTTGCTCAAAGAAGGCAAGTCGGTCGACGAGGTCAAAGCCGAGCTGGTTGCGCAATTCGGCGACCGCTACGAAATCATGCGCCCGCAGCAACGTACGCAGGGCGTGGAAAACATGGTCACCACCTTCGACATGAGCCTGACCGTGTTGTCGATGGTCGTACTGGTAATGGGCATCTTCATCATCATCAACACGGTGACCACAAGCGTATTGCAGCGGCGGCGCGAAATCGGCATTCAGCGGATGGTCGGCGTCACCCGCGGTTCGATCTGGGGCCTCTACGCCCTCGAAGGCGTACTGTTCGGTGCATTCGGCGCGGCGATCGGCACCGGTGCGGGCTACTTTATGGGCCGCTGGGCCGTGCTGTTTTTCAACGAAAACATCTCGTCGCTGTTCGTACTGGTCGATATGTCCAAGGTCTCCTTCCAATGGGCGATGGCGCTACGCGGCGCGCTGCTCGGCATATTGGTCAGCCTCGGCGCTTCGCTCTACCCGGCCTGGCAGGCCACGCGCATCACACCGCAAGAGGTGTTGCAGTTCGGACCGAGTCTGACAATGGGTAAGGGCGTCAACCTGAAACGGTGGCTGATGCTGTTCGTGCCGTCGATGATTGCCATCGCCTACCTGGTCTTCGCCCCCTTCGGCTATCAACTGACCGGCGTGCGCATCATGATGATCGCTATTCTGCTAGGCGGCATCTCGTTCACGCCGATGGCGATGATAGCGTTGATGCGTCTGGTGCGCGGCGCGGCGTCGGGACAGGCCAGTACGCTGCTCCGGCTGGCTGCCGATAACATCTTGCGTGACCTGGGCCGCGCGGCGATGACCGTCGCCGCCTTCATGGTCGGCCTGGCGGTGATGCTGCAGATCTACCTGTTCGTCACCAGCACCAAAACCGAAGTGATGGAGTGGATCAACGAAGCGTTGACCGCCGACCTGACGGTAACCAACTCGGCCGAAGTCGCCACCCGCGAGGCGGTGCCGGTGACCGAAGAACTCGGCAACGAAATGGCGCAGATCCCGGGCGTTAAATCGGTTGCGCCGTTGCGCTTGCTCTATGCCGATTACGGCGAGGATCGCATCGCCGTGCTGGCGCTGGATTTGACCAGCCACCTCAACGAGGCACGTTTCCGCTTCGTTAAAGGCGATCCCGACATCGTGCTGCCCAAGGTAGTGGCCAACGAAGGCGTGTTGCTGACACAAAACCTGGTGCAACGTCAAAAAATGGACGACGCGAAGGAAATCGTGTTGAAAACACCCACCGGCAAACGCGCCTTCCCCATCCTCGGCGTGGTGATGGATTATACCAGCGAACATGGCGCGGTGATGCTCAACCGCGAGTTGTACGTCGAGGCGTTTCAAGACCGGCTGGTCGACACCTTCCAGATTTACGTCAACCCCGGCGTCGATGTGGAGACAGTGCGCGACGCGATCTACGCCAATCCGCGCATGCAAAAGGATTTCAGCCTGTTCGTGCTGACCAACCGCGAGTTCAAGGCGCAGGTCGTGCAGGCGATGGATCAGCTTTTCGCGCTGGCCTATTCGCTGGAAGTGCTGGCGATGATCATCGCTTTCATCGGCATCATCAACAACCTGATGGCTACCGTCGTCGACCGTACGCGCGAGATCGGCGTCATCCGCTCGATTGGCGCAACCCGCCCGCAGGTTGCCCGCATTTTCTTGTTCCAGGCGGGGTTACTGGCGGTATCGGGCGCTTTAATCGCCGTGATCACCGGCTTCGCCATGGCGACGGTGCAGATGTCGCGCATCTATGAAATCTTCGCCGGCTACACCGTCGACCTGCGTTTCTCGGTGTGGCAGATCGCCCTGACCATGGGCATCGCCGTGCTCACCGGCATCATCGCCGGCGTCATGCCCGCCCGTCGCGCCGCCAAGCTGACATTGCACGAAGCGCTGAAGTACGATTAATCAAACCTGGAATTTTGTTTTCTTACAATTCCTGCCGGTTGAGTGCCCAGGCGGCTAGCAGGCAGCAGGCGATGGCGTAGTGCGCCGCGTAGGCCAGCAGCAGCAGGTAGGTCACCGCCGGCAAGTCGAGGCGGGCGAAATCGGAATAGCTGAGATAGAATGTCGAAGTCGGCGGACAGATCATGTAAATCACCCGCGCTAATGCACCGACCACATCGGCCATCCACAGCGGCAGATGAGTCGACACCTTGGCCACCGACGCCGTGCTGTAAGCGTGATCCCAGGCCAGCAACATAATAAATCCGGAGGCAAACCGCGGCAGCACCTGCGCCAGCAGCATCGCCAGCGCCATCACCGTCAGGTGCACGGGCAGCAGATGAATTTGATACAGCGCCGTGTTCCAGGTGATGTTGGCGTTGATGTGCCGCCCGGCCAGGGCGATCGCCAGCGTGAACACAATCGACAGCAGCGTCAGGTAGGCCAGTCCCCCCAGCAGCTTGCCGGCCAGCACCTCGACCAGACTGATCGGGCGGGTCAGCGTACTGCGCAGGGTGCCGTCGGCACGGTCGGCTTGCACCAGGTTGATGCCCAGCCAGATCGCCGCCAGCCAGATGATCATGCGCGAGAGGTTGTGCGCCATGCTCAGCGTACTTTCGGGCATTTGATCGACCAGCAGCATCGAACCAACGACGAGCAGAATCAACAAAAAGGTGGCGTAGAGGTAGCGCGAGCGGCGCAGACGCAACATGGTGAAACGGGCGACGGCGAGAATCTTCATGCACCGCCCCCTTTGCCGACCACGCGCAGGAAGAAGTCTTCCAACTCCAAACGATCGGATTGCGCGGCGATCACCCGTCCGCCGGCAGAGGCGATTCGCGCGGTCAATTCGGCCAGGGCGGCGGTGTCGGCCACGGTAATCGTATACAGTCCGCCCTCGGCCCGCTGTGCTTCGGGAAATTGCGCTTTGGCCGGGTCAGGCAGCGCGAAACGCACGACGATGCGCTCGCCCTCGCTGAGCATGTCGGCCAACGCGCCTTCGGCTTTGACCTTGCCGTCGACCAAAATCGCCACGCGGTTGCACAGGCGCTCGACCTCGCCCAACAGGTGGCTGTTGAGAAACAAAGTCGCGCCCTGCTCCGACAGCCGGGCCAACAAATCGCGCACCTCGCGGCGGCCGATGGGATCGAGCCCGCGCGTGGGTTCGTCGAGGAAGACGATATCCGGTTCGTGCAACACGGCGGCGGCGATGCCCAGCCGCTGCTTCATGCCTTTCGAATAGCCGGAGATGGGGCGATCGGCCGATTCGGTCAGTCCGGAAACGACCAGCACCTCTTCGATGCGGTGCCGGGCGTGGCTGCGGTCGATTCCACAAAGGCGGGCGAAGTACAGCAGATGCTCGCGCCCAGTGGCCCCGGCGAACAGTTGCGGTTCCTCGGGCAGGTAGGCGGCGTGGGAAAACAACCGGCGGCGGTCGAGCGAATCACGGCCGAGCACCAGCAGCTCGCCGCCGCTGATGCGCGTCAGGCCGAGGATACAGCGCATCGCTGTTGTCTTGCCCGCCCCGTTGGCGCCGAGCAAACCGAACACGTCGCCCTTACGTACGGTAAACGACGCCTCGTTCAGCGCCGTCACCGTTTTGCGCCGGGTGCGGAAGATCTTGCTGACGTTGTGAAACTCGACCACCGGCTCGTTCATTTATTCCTCTGCAAAAAACGCGAACCGATCGGCGCCTGGAAGGTTTCGACCGCTTTTGCAACCTGATTGATGCCCGGTTTCTTGTCGGCCAGTTGCACGCGTCCGACCCCGTCGACGACATAGGTCGCCGGCGGCACCTGCACGTTGAACTTGGGCGCACGTATGTTGCCGCTGTCAACGACCGTCAGCGAACGATCCAACTCGTATTGTTCGGCGTATTTTTCCTGTTGTTCGGTGGTTCCGCCGCAGAGCACCGGCACGATGCGTACGCGTTGCAGGTCGAACATTTCACGCCACTTGCGAATCATCTTGCCCTGCCGGTCGGAAGAGCGAAGCGTCGGGTCGATGAAAACGTAGATTTTCACGCGACCGAATTCGGTGGCGGAGTCGAAAGCGCCGCCGTCGAGCGTCGGTCCCTGCAGGTGCGGAGCGCGCGAGTTGAGCGGCAGCAAGGTTGGGTTGAACGCCCAGGACGATTCTTTCATCGCCAGGTGCAGCGGCACACCGACAAGCACGAACAACGCCAGCGCGATCGCCAGGCGCGTCCTATTGCGGGTCAACCAATGCACCGGATCCATCGTCTACTCCTGCGGACTGGGCAACAGCACTTCTTCGGACACCGCGCGCCGGCGCGCCAATTGCCGTCCGCGCGCATCGGCGGCCTTGCCGTAGCGCTGCTCGAAATCGGCCACGCGCCGGTCGATCGCTTCGTCGGTCGGCACCTTGTCGTCCAGCTCGACCAGCAAATAGCGGAAGCGGTTGCCTTTGTCGGGCAGCTCGTCCAGTTCCTTTTCCCAACGTGCGATGCTTTCCTGATAACGCTTGAAGCGACCGAGAATCTGCGCGTCGTGCGCGTAAAAGGTTTCAACCTTGTCGAGACCGCCGGCTTTATCGGCCAAGGCGTCTACGTATTGCCGATAACGCTCGATTTTACGCTCGAGGATTTGTCGTTCGGCCAGATCGGCAAAACGCTGTTTCGGTCTGACAAACGTGATTTCCAACCGACCGACATAGCGACCGAGTTCGTAGATACCGACGACCGGCGTTTTCTTGATGCGCTCGACCTGGTGGGAGAGGATCTTGGCTTTGCGGCTTTTGATGACGAAATCGACGTCGTCGATATCACCCAACACCGACTGCAATTCGTCGCGGTCGAGGTTGGCGACCAGCACCATCACGTCGCAACGTTTGCGAAGGTCGGGTGCGATGCGTTGCGCCGTCGCCACCGGATTCTCAATGCTTACGCCCGCGGGCCATGGGTAAGGTTTGCCGTCGATTTCATTTTTATTCGTAATCAAGCCGAACAAACCGACCCGCACACCGCCCCGTTCGACGATCTTCGAGGCAGTCCACAGCGGTTGTCCGGTAGCCGCGTCGGTGACGTTGGCCCCGAGAATGGTGGTTTTGAAATCCTCAGCCAACTCCTGCAACAACGGCAGACCGAGGGCATAATCGCGACGGCCGAACAGCACGGCGTCGTAAGCGCCTTCGCCGTAAGCCTCGGCGACAATCTGCGCACGCTGCCGTTCCATTTCGCGTTCGACGTCGTTTTCCGGTTCGACGGCGAACAAAAAGTTACCGGCCTCGATGGCGACGAAGTTCCCCTCGAATTGTTCGCGCAATTGATTAATATAGGCGATACGCTTACCCAGACCGCCCGAAGCTCCGCCTTTGCAGCCGCAGTCGGAAAGTTCGCCCATCGCATCGTTGGTAAACGCCAGTGCCAGCGAGTATCCCGGCGGCGATGCTTTCTTCCCGCAGCCGAAAGCAAACGGCATTGTCAGAATGAGTAAAACCAGCAATCCGCGGCGATTCATCATTCGGATTCCCGTTGTTCTTCGTTCGTTGTCAGCAACTGTGCGACTGGCCGTCGCGGTACGTCTTCGTAAAGCGCCACGCCCAATGGACCGGCCGACAGCAGATGCCCGATACCCTCGCTCAACTCCCACTCCGGCAACAGGCGACCGCTGTTGGGCGCCGTCGCCGGAAATGCAACCACTGCCCGCGCAGGCGAGCCGGCGGCATCGCGCAGACGGGCGGAAAGGCGCCTCATCGAAACATAGGCCTCGGGGGCTGTCAAACCACAATCAAGTTGACGACGCCGCCAATCGGCCCAGCCGACAAGGTGGTCGATCTTGCTGCGAACGATACGTTCCACATCGAGCGAAACATCGCGCAGTCCCTCGATTGGGTCGATCGCCGCTGCCGTCGGCAGGATCACACCGATGCGGCAGGTCGGTGCGGCCTTTTGGACGGCAGAGACCAGCTCGTCGACCAACGTGCTTGCCGCTTCGGCCCGTGCCTCGCACAGCGCGGTGTAAACCGGTCGCGTGTTGCCGCGGGCGATGTGTCCCGAACCGAGCAACTCGGATTCGGCGAAAGCCGCAGTCAGATCAAGAGGTTTGCCCAGGCGTTTTTCGGCATCGGCCAGCACCACGGGTGACAAGCCCTCGTCAGGGGCGAAAGCCAGATCGCGATCGAACCAGATCGCATCCGGCCCCGACCGCGCCAGCTCGCCCGCCAGCGTCAGCAGTTTTTTCCGCGTGTCTTCATCGGAGATATCGAGGTGATCGGCGTCGGCGACAATCGCCTTCGTTTCCACATCCCAACGCCGGTCGCGTAAGCCGTCGGGTTGCAGCAAAGTCAGCGAACGTGTCGGCATCACTGCGATCACCAGCAGCCCCGCCTTGCGCGCAGCAATGATGATCCGCGGTAATGCCGGATTGCAAACCGGCATCGTTGTCGAGGCAAAGTACGCACCCGGGTTGCCTTCGACAAACCGGTGCGCGGGGCGGTCCGGCAGGCGCACGGCGTCGACGGCAACGGCGTTATACCCCCAACGAGCCAGTGCGGCCATCAGGCGATCTAACTTGGCTTCGTCGTTGGCTTTGATCACCCCCAGCCAGGCGACCAGCGGCCTTCCCCACTCGCGACGCAAAGCGGGCAACGGCAGATTGTGCTCACCCGCCTTTTTCCGCGCTTGTTGCAGACGCATACGCGCTTCGTCGGCTGAGGTGCCGAGCGGGTACATCCGCAGGTAGTGGGTAAAATGGCGCACGGCGGCGTCATAACGCTCACTGCGATAGGCGCACTCGCCGGCCTTGAAGGCGGCGTCAGCAGCGAAGGGAGCATCGGGCTTTTGCTGGTAAACGGTAATGAACTCGGCTTCGGCGGCGTCGTAATCGCCGTCGTAAAACGTGCGCAGAGCGTGTTGGTACATCGCCGCGAAATCGGCGGCCAAGGCTGCGGCAACGACAACGGCGCCCAGGGCAAGTGGAATCAACCATCGTTTCATGGGCGACAGTGTAAAGCCCCGGCCGGTCGCTGACAAATCGAAAGACGATGATTTGACAGGCGAGCCGGGTATGTTATCTTTTTGCGCCCGCAGTCGGGGCCAGGCTGAACCCTTCTCTGCGGGCGGGTGTCTGTAAAAGGGCAGCCAATAAACAACCTGAGAGCTAACATGTCGTTGTGGAAAGATAAATACTTCGTGATGGTGGCCGGTGCCACACTAAGTCTGGTGTTGGACCAGGTGACCAAGACGATGATCATCGCCCGTTTTGCGCGCAGCGAAAGCCTGACGGTGATTCCCGGCTTCTTCGAGTTGTTTCACACACACAACAAAGCCGCCGCTTTCGGCCTGTTCCACGGTAATCCGGTCGTTTTTTTCCTGGTTGTCAACATTCTAGCCGTCAGCTTCATCTTCTACTATTTTTTCAAACTTGAACGGCACGATGTGCTGTTGGCCGGCTCGCTGGCGATGATCCTCGGCGGCGCCCTGGGCAACGCCCTCGACCGTGTCCGCCACGGCTACGTCATTGATTTCCTGCGCTTTTACATCGGTAAATACGACTGGCCCACTTTCAACGTGGCCGATATTGCCATCGTCTGCGGCGTGGCTTTGTTTGCCATCGACATGCTGCGGCAGGAACGACAACAACGCACCGCCAACCCGACGCAGGGAGCGTGATCGGTGCATCCTATCCTGCTTGAACTCGGTCCGCTGAAAATTCACAGCTACGGCTTCATGTTGGCCGTTGCCTTTCTCGTCGGCATTTTTCTCGCTGCCCGCGAAGCGCGCCGCCTTGGTGAAGATGAAGAGACGGTACACAACCTGGCCTTCTGGATTCTGCTCAGCTCGATCTTTGGCTCGCGGCTGTTTCACGTCATTGTCTTTTGGGATGAGATCCCGAGTATCTGGTCGGCGCTGAAAATCTGGGAAGGCGGGCTGGTTTACTACGGCGGATTTATCGGCGCAGTTATGGCCAGTGTCATCTACACCCGGGTCAAAGGCGTCAGCTTCTGGCAGATGGCCGACATCATCGCACCGTCGGTCGCCCTGGGGCTGATGTTCGGGCGCATCGGCTGCACATTGGTCGGCTGCTGTTACGGCAAACCCTGCCCTGCCGACTTCCCCCTCGCGCTGACCTTCCCGCCGGAAACGATCGGTGTCGCCGGCGTTCCGCTTTACCCCACGCAGCCGGCCGAGGCCATCGGCAGCCTGCTGATCTTCCTGTTTCTCTGGTTTTTCTTGCGCCATCGCCGCTCTTTCCGGGGGCAGGTGATGACCGCGTTTATTCTGTTATACTCCCTGTTGCGTACGGCGCTGGAATTCTGGCGCGATGACCCGCGCGGCTTTCTGACGTTGTTTACATTCAACTCGGCGCCGGGGCAGACGCCGGAAAGCACCGGTGGCCTGTTCGGTTGGTTGTTGTGGAGCCATACATTTGCCGAAGTGCGTGAAGGCGTTTACGCCGTTCAGGTGTCGGAAAGTCAGGCGGTGAGCCTGGCGCTGAGCGCCTTGGCGATCGCGTTTTGGATTTTCAAAAAGCGTTATGATCGGCATCATGGTGTGGAAGTCGCACCGGCAGGTATAAAGAAAGAATCGAAGGGAAAGGGCAAAGGATGAAACGTTTGATCGTGCTGTCGTTGCTGACAGCGCTGCTGGTTGCCGGGTGTGCGGTGACCACCAGTGAGTTGCGCCTGGATATGCTGGACATCGACGGAATTCCGGAAGCGGAAGTGGCCGAGGATGTCACCGCTCTGCGCGCTCGTGTCGAGGGCCTCTGGGGTGCGTTGCGTTACAGCAAGCTGACCACGCAATTGACCAAGGAACGTATCGCCCCCTACTTCGAGAACGATAAGGATATGTCGGACTTCATCGCCATCTACGCCAGCCTTTTCCGCGAAAAGCAATTCGCCCGCGAAGTCGTGCAGGATTTCGAAATCGAGCGCATTGTCGTCGAGCCCAACGGCGTGCTGGCTCGGGTCGAAGTGCGCATCTGGGGTAAAATCTACTCCATCTTCCAGCACCGCATCCACGAAGTGCAGCTTTGGAAAAACGTGGAAGGCGTCTGGGTGATGAAACCGATTACTTACTGATCCCGTCTTGCTTGATAACCACATTGTATCGGAAAAAACATAAAGGATATCATTCCGTTCCCGTTGACACGCCGCAACGTCGCCCATACTCTTGAAAAGTATTTCGTCGGCAATGTCAAGGATGGGTGATGGGCGTACGCATCAAGTTTTTTACTACGTTGCGCAAAGCGGCCGGCATCGACGGCCTCGAGCTGGAACCGACCACCGTCGGTAAAGCAGTCAAGCAATTGCTCAAACGCTTCAACGACAACAGCGAATTCGCCCGGCAGCTGAAAATGTCCAACGCCATTCTCAACGGAACCAACGTCACTTACCTCAAAGGGGCGTCAACGAAATTGAGCGACGGCGATGAGTTGGTTTTCTTCCCGCCGGTCGGCGGCGGGTAGACTCGAAAGTAAGGAGAAAAGCATGGCAACCAAATACGGCGGTTACATGGGCGAGGCCCTCTGGGTCGATCTGACAACCGGTGAGTCACGACCTTATGAGATATCCGACCGTGACCGCGAGTTGTTTCTCGGCAACAAGGGTATCGCGGCGAAAATCTTGTGGGACAACCTCGCACCGGGAATCGACCCGTTGGGTGAAGAAAACCTGCTGGTCGTTTCCACCTCGGCGGTAACCGGCACCGGCGCGCCCTGCTCCAGCCGTTTCAACGTCTCCTGCAAAGGTCCGCAAACCGGCGGCATCCTCGCTTCCAACAGCGGCGGCGCCTTCGGCATCAATTTGAAAAAAGCGGGCTACGACGTGCTGATCGTCGCCGGGAAAGCCGACCGGCCGGTATACCTGGAAGTCAACGAAGACGGCGTGGTCATCCACGACGCCGACGATCTCTGGGGCCAGGACACCGAAGCGACACAGGAAGAAATGCAAAAACGCCACGGCAAGCATTGCGGGCGCATGGTGATCGGCCCGGCCGGGGAAAACCTTGTGCGCATCGCCTGCATCATCAGCGGCGAACGCGCGCTGGGCCGCGGCGGCGTCGGCGCGGTGATGGGCAGCAAGATGCTCAAGGCGATTGTCGCTCACGGCAAGAAAAAACCGGACATCCCGAACGCAGAAAAATACAAGGAAGTGGTGAAAAACTGGATCGGCATGCTCAAAGGACACCCGGTCACCGGCGAAGCGCTGGCGATGTACGGCACTTCCAGCCACCTGAATAAAGCCAGCGCCACCGGCACGTTGCCGACGCGCAACTTCTCGGCGGGCTCTTTCGAATACGCCAACGACATCTCCGGCGAAGCTCTGGCTGACAAGTACCTGGAGAAAAACGACGGCTGCATGACCTGTCCGATGCGTTGCGCTCGCGTGGTTAAAATCGACGACAAAAACATCAAGGGACCGGAGTACGAAACGATCACCATGTTCGGCTCCAACATCGACAACAAAGACCTGTGGTCGATCTGCGAATGGAACTACCTGATCGACAAATTGGGGATGGACACCATCAGCCTCGGCGGCGTGATCGGTTTTGCGATGGAGTTGACGGAAAAAGGACTGCTCAAATCCGACCTGGCTTTCGGCAAAACCGACAACATTCAGCAAATCATCGAGGACGTCGCCTACCGCCGCGGTTTGGGCGACGACCTGGCCGAAGGTGTGATGCGGATGGCGGAAAAATACGGCGGCGCCGAATTCGCCATTCACTGCAAAGGCCTGGAAATGGCGGCCTACGAGCCGCGCCGCTCGGTAGGCATGGGGTTGGGTTACGCCACCGCCAACCGCGGCGCCTGTCACCTCAACTCCGGCTTTTTGATCTACTTCGAGAACCTCGGTCCGGTGAACATCAAACCCGACGCCCTCGACGGCAAACCGGGTTTCGCCGTGTTCCAGCAAAATACCTTCGACGCCATCAGCGCCTTCGGTTCCTGCCTGTTCACTACCTATTCGGTACTGCCGGGCATTGCCGAAGGTCTTTCGCCTTACGGCTTGACCGCACGCATTCTCGACAAGGTGCTGCGGCTATCCGGACCGTTGGTCGGCGGCATGTTTAAAATGCCGGAAGGCATGGCGCCGATTCACCTGCCGATGATTCCACATTCCAAGGTGCATGAAACGTTGACCGGCATAAAATTCCGCGCCGGTCAGTTGATGAAAGCGGGTAACCGCATTTACAACCTCGAGCGGATGTTCAACGTGCGCGAAGGGCTGGTCGAAGACACCTTGCCCAGTCGTATGCTGAACGAAGACCAGATCGAAGGGCGGCCGGAAACCAAGGTGCCGCTCGATAAACTGCTGCCGAAGTATTACGCCTACCGCGGGTGGGATCGTCGTGGCGTGCCGACGCGAAAGACGTTGGAGTTTCTCGACCTCGACTTTGCCGCCGAAGCGTTGCCGCCGGGCACCGAAACCATGCATGAACTGCAAGGCAAGTTCACCCAACATCGCCTCGACTACGAAAAAAAGCAGGCCAAAGCGATCAAGTCGCAGGTCGAAGCGAACAAGAAGCTTCAAAAGGGCGGTAAAAAGAAGAACTAGTCGATTGACTCGAAGAGACTGTTGACGGTCGCGTCATTTCGGCGCGGCCGTTTTTATTTCCAGCCGTGGGTAACGGTCAACGTGGCCGGTGAGAAAGACGTCGCTTCGCCGTAAAGCGTAACATTTTCTCCGGCCACATGCGGTACAGCAGCCGATGCATGAGTAAACTTCAATGTCAAATCCACCGAGTCGATGATCGCTCCCGGCGAAAGAAAAAGACAAATGTACATGGAGCCGATCAGCGGTTTTGTGAATGATTGCATGGCGGAAACGCTTTTCGCTTGTGTAAATGACTCCGATAAAAATTGCGTTTCATTGCTCGGCCTGTTTTCACCTCCGTAGACAAACGCCCCAACAAAAGAGCGTTCCCCGCTGGGTTTGACATGCAAACGCAGTTCAACACCGACTACCGGAAAAGGTAGGTCGACGTTCAACCGCCATTCCGCTCGTTCCGTATTTTGCTCGGCGACTATACCGTTTTCACCGACGGTCATGTTGCTCAGCATGACTGCATCTGCCGTGTATCGCCCTTGCGGATCGGGCAGCGAAAATCGCCAGGCGCCCGTATGCGATTCTTGTTCGCCAAGTTTGTAATGAAGCTCAGCCCCGGGCGGCAGAGGCCAGGGTTTCAGCGGCGAAGCATTGACCGCCGCCATGCGAAAACGTGACTGTTCCTCGAAACGCACCATCGCTTTGTAAAGATCGATGATGTCTCCCACTCCCTTCGGCGTCGTTGTGCGGCGCAGGCTGGCGGAGATCACATCCGGACGCAACGCCAATTCCCGCAGAGTGAGAACGCGACCGTTGTCTTCAGCGAAAACAACACCGTACCGCGGGTCGGCCATGTGCCAGGCCCCGTCCCATTTCACAGCCACCGCCAAATGCCGATTCAAGTCATACAGCGATGCTTCCAATCCCGCTTCCTGGCAGAGCCCCGCCAGCAACCTTGCCACATCGTCGCTGTACCCCTGCCCCAATGCGGTGAGCATGATGATGATGTCGTTGTACAGCCGCGGTTCATCAACAATGCGTTCGCCTTGCTTGAACCAGCGATGCACCAAAGCAGTGAGTATGCGGACTTTCGTCGGCGGGTCGGCGTCCGGCGGCAATACCGAAGCCAGCAGGTTTTTCACGGAAGAAAAGTCGGGAGCATCGGCGCGAACCAACCGTGTCAGCTGAACGGAGCCGGGGCCCTCGTTGACGATGCGGAAGAACAGATCGTTCCGTCCGCCGGTAGCGTTTACCCGCCACTCACCTTTCGGCGTCGTCCAGGTCGCGCTTTGCTGCACCGGCTTTTGGCAGCCTACGGTTACAACAATCAGCAACAACACCAGGATCGACAACCACCGCACGTCGTTTACTCCTTGCGTCGTAGGACGCGTTTGTCACCGACGCGCAGAGTCAGCTTGGCGGCGTCGAAATATTCGGCGAGCGGAATCGACCATTTGCGGGAAACGCCGAACAAGGTCTTCATGCCCTGGGCATCGATTTCGCCGTGTTCGCTCAGGTAATCGATCAGCATCCGTTCGGCATTCGCCAAGGCATCGGCGGCGAAGTACAACGTTTCCCCGACGCGTACAACCTGCCCGCCGCGCACCAGCATGCCGAGGGCTTTGTCGAGCATTTTTCCGTCGTCGACTTCCGCTTCGAGATCTTTGCGGGTCGGCGCGCTGAATCCGGCCTGTTCGATGGTCTGTTGCAAGCGGTCGCGTACTTCCTGGAGTTGTTTATCGGCAGTCGCCGAATGGGTGGCCAGACGCGCGACCGAACCTTCCATCACCACCCGTCCGTCGCCGACCAGATCGTTGAGCGCTCGTTGCAATACTTTAGGCGCAGCGCCTTTCGACGCGCGTGCGTTCAATTCGGCGCGACTCAGTCCCGGTTGCGTCGGCTCGGCTTTGTGGAAATCGGCCAACAGCTTGAGCAGGTCATTTTGCAATTCGGCCAACGCCTCCACATCCACCGCCAGATCGGCTTCTTTGTCGACGCGCACCACGCGTTGCCGACTGAGCAGCAGATTGAACGCCTCGCGTAAAGCCTTTTCGGCCACCCCGAGCATTGGTCCCAAGTGCGCGAGAGCGACGCCGCCGCGTCCGGCATGACGATAGTGCACCATCATTTTTTCCAGCAGGTCGTCGCCGCGCAACGCTTCCAGGTCGGCCAACGCCTGGGTGTAGGGACGGCGGTGTTTGCGCGGATGCGAATGCAGGACAATGCCGCCGCCGATGGTGGCGATCGGTGAATAGCTGCGCATGACGAAACGGTCGCCGGGCAGCGTGACAACCGAAGCGCGCAGGCGCAGTTGCACCTTGCCGCCCTCACCCGGTTCGATCTGCTCTCGATCCAGCGGTATGACGTGGGCCATCACTTCGCGGGTAAAACTGTGCAGACGCACTAAGCTGCGCATTTTCAGCGGACGCGGCGCATCCGCTTCAAGAACGATTTCAGCGTCGATCATGTAAGTGGGCGCCAGCAGTGCCGGCGCGGCGAGCATCTGTCCGCGCTGCACCTGGTCAACCGCCACCCCCTGCAAGTTGACCGCCGTTCGCTGTCCGGCGTACGCGACATCCACCTTGTCGCCGTGTACCTGAAGACCACGCACTTTGGCGGTGAGGTCGCCGGGCAACAGGGCGACGACATCGCCCACACCGATGCGACCGCCGACGGTAGTGCCGGTAACCACCGTACCGAAACCTTTCATCGTAAACACGCGATCAATCGGCAGACGCAGGATGCCGCTGTCACTGCGACCGACGACTGCCGCCGCGATTTCATCCAGCGCCGTCAATAATTCCTGTTTTCCTTCGCCGGTCTGACTGCTTACCGGGACGATCGGTGCCCCTTCAAGAAAGCTGTCGGCGACCAGTAATTCGACATCCTCGCGGGCCAGCTCCAACATTTCCTCGTCGACCATGTCCGTTTTGGTTAAAGCGATCAGACCATGCGCGATGCCCAACTGGCGGCAGACGGCGAAGTGTTCGCGGGTTTGCGGCATGACACCCTCGTCGGCGGCAATCACCAACAGCACGAAATCGATACCGCCCGCGCCGGCAACCATATTTCGAACAAAACGTTCGTGGCCCGGCACGTCGATCACGCCGACAATCGTCTCCGACGGCAGGCGCAAGTGGGTGAATCCCAACTCGATGGTAATACCGCGCGCTTTTTCTTCGGGTAAACGATCGCAGTCGACGCCGGTTAACAACTTGATCAATCGTGTTTTGCCGTGGTCGATATGCCCGGCGGTGCCCATGATCAGGCGGCGGTTCATGCTTCGTCCTCCAACGGATGAAATGCGCTGCCTTCAATACGATAAGCATTTTTCATGCGACCCGCCATCGAGGCCAGTACGCGCCGGGCTTCGATCAACTTGGCGCAGTCTACCTGCAAAGCCATGCCGCATTCCGGGCTGACCTGTTTGGGTACGGGAATAATGCGAATAGGCAGGTTGATTTTTAACAGTAGCTTTTCCGCTTTCATCACATCATGCACGCTGAGAAACGTGATCGCGCAAATCTTGTCTTCGTTCATTTGACCGTCGCCATGATTTCCGCGAGGGCGTCGGCGACTTCGTCAATCGCGTCCGGCAGCGTCAACGCACCCGGTGCCAGGCGCACCGCACCGGCCGGCATAGTGCCCAATGTCTGGTGGGCGCGTGGCGCACAATGTAGACCGGCACGCACGGAAATGCCGTATTGTTCGTTCAGCAGGTAAGCCAGATCCGACGGCGCCAACGGCGTGAGAATGCTGACCGTTGCCGTCGCGGGGCCTGCTACATCGCCAAGGATTTCCACGCCGTCGATTTCCCGCAACCGCGCGATCATTCGTTCGCGCAGATCCTGTTCGTGTTCACCGATTGCTTCCACCGACCGATCGATCAGGTAGCGTATACCGGCCAGCAACCCGGCCGCACCGATCGTGTTGTGTGTACCTGCCTCGAGTCGGTCGGGCAGAAAATCGGGCATCGTTTCCTGCTCCGACACCGAGCCGGTGCCACCGTGCAGCAATGGATCGATGCGGTCGGCCATGCCGTCGTCGAGCAACAAAGCTCCGGTGCCGGTCGGACCGAACAATCCTTTATGCCCGGTCAGGCAAAGCGCGGCGATACGCATCGCCTCCATATTGATCGGCAGCACACCGCCCGATTGCGCTCCATCGACGATCAACGGCGTTTCATAGTACTCGCAGATCTCGCCCAGCACAGTCAGGTCGAGGGCCAGGCCGTGCACATTCGAAGCGTGATTGAGTACGACCAGATCGACCGAGCGCTTATTAAGAAAGGCGTCCAGCGTTTCCGCAGTGACGCGACCGTGCTCGTCACCGGGAATTTCGTGCAACTTGACGCCGCGCGCGGCTGCCAGCGTTTGCAACGGCCGCATGACCGCGTTGTGTTCCAGCGGGCTGTGCGCCACGCGCCCTTTTTCCTCAACCAGACTGTGCAAAACAAGGTTGATCGCCTCGGTGGCGTTTTTGGTCAACACAACCAGGTCGGCGTTGGCACCCATCAATTCGGCCAGTTCCTCGCGTAAAGAAAACAGTAGACGCGACCCGGCGATTGCCTGCGCGTGCGCGCTGCGCCCGGCCGAACCACCGATGGTGCGCGCGTAGGAATCCATCGCTTCGTATACCGTCGCGGGTTTGGGAAAGCTGGTGGCGGCGTTGTCGAAATAAAGGCGGCCGGCGCCATCCATCAATTACGGCTCCACCAGGTTGCCGGCTTCGATCATGGCCGAGGCGATATCGTACATGTTGCCGACGCGCCCGACCTGCACCTTGTCGGTCCAGCCGAAATAATCCAGGCAGGTTCCGCAACTGACGACCTCCACCTCGAGGCGCTCAAGGCGTTTGCAATAATCGACGACTTGTTCATCGAAACAAGGCAGCTTCACCCCTTCGTTGACGAACAGGACAACCGATGGTTTAACGTCCAGATCCAGCAGCGTTTTGAAAAAAGCCCGAATCAGTATCGTGCCCAACTCGCCGCTCTGTCCGCCGAAAGTTTCGCGCGTGCAGAGCACAACCGGCGGCTTTTGCACCACCATATCGGCAACGAACTCGGCATCGCTCTTGCCTTTCTCCCCGGCGGTCAGCACGATCTCCCATTCATCGCCTTTCTGTTTTTCACTGAACTCGAGTCCTTTGGCATTGGCGAATTTTTCCAGGTTATCGCGCGTTACTTTCGAATCGACCAACAACTTGACGGCCGATTTGCCTTTGTCGATCATCTCGCGCTTGGCCATCACGATCGGTTCCGGACAGGCCAGGCCGCGAACGTCCATTTTTTTCATTCGCTCTCCTCGTTAACCACCTTGGGTGTCACATCGAGAAAATGTTCCACTGGAATTCGTTGAATGCGGGTGCGTCGACCGGATTGAATTTCCATAATATTCAACGGCACATCCAACAGCACATTGCGCGTATGTACCGATTCGTCGGCCTTTTCGGCATAGGTGACCTGCATCGCCATTTTCAGCGACGTCTGCCCGCGCGGGGCCGTTCGCGACACCTTGAACTTGATAAACATGGGAAAACGCGATTGCACCAATGTGTACCGTTTCTTTTCGAAGGTGTACCCCGAATCGAAGGGAGCCAGCACAACCACCGGTTCCTTGCTGGTCAGGTAAATATGGCGCGGGTGATAAATCGACAACTCCAACACCACCGTATCGCCCGGCATGACCTCATAGTTGGCCGCAGCCGATTGCGGCGTTTGATCCTGCGTTACCTGCTTCGGCTCCATCGGCTCTTCGCCGGCGGGCTCGCGCGCCTTGCACGCTGCCAATATCGACAAGCCGACGATGAGTAAAACAATCAAGGCGTTGCGCATGGTTCGACCTCTCCGGGAAAAGCCAGGCCGAGAAATTGGCGCAGAATCCGGCCGGTGGCTCCCCAAATGGTTTTTTCCCCCCAATGGTAGTAGGGCACAATCGCTTCTTTTCCTTGGTATTCGATTTTCGTCTCTTCGTAAATCGCCGGATTGATTAAATCGCAAACCGGCACGAGCATAATTTCTTCGATTTCCGCCTCGCTGAGCGTAAAACGATAGGGATATGGCACCAGACCGACGAAAGGCGTGACGACATAACGCGTCGGCGTCCAGATGTCGTCGAGGCGGCCGATAACACGGATGTGACCGGGTTCGATGCCCACTTCCTCGTGCGTTTCACGTAACGCGCATTGTTGCAGATTTTCTCCCTCGTCGAGACGCCCGCCGGGAAAACTGATCTGACCTTTATGATGTTCGACCCTTTCGGTACGTTTCGTAAATAAAATGTGTTCACCATCGTTAGCCTGCAACAACGGCAACAGCACGGCGGCCGGGGAAAAGTCGGGACATGACAACGTGCGATGCGAACGCTGTGTCAGTGTTTGTTCCAGTTGACCGATGTTCATCAGCATGGTGATCCGATCTCGCTTTCCTTCTCGCGCGGAGTATGCGGACCGCGTTGTTTATTCGTTCTCCGGTTCGTCGTTCGCTTCGTCCTGTTCTTCATCCTGTTCATCGCTCGGCGCCGCCGCGGCATTGCCGTTTTCTGCCGGCATAATCGCATTGGCGTCGACCGGCGGTTCGACTGTATCACTCGGCTCGTCTGCCGGCACATCATCCATGATTTCCGGCTCGTCTTCCGGCACGTCATCCATGATTTCAGGCTCCGCATCTGGTTCGTCCGGAATGATTTCGTCTTCGTGCGGCTCGATTTCCGGCAAGCCACCGGTATCCTCAACCAACAGAAACGGCACGCGTGCCGCCATCCGCCCGTTGACCTGTATTTCAATGACGTGCTGCCCCAACTGGTCGCCCTCGCTGATCTGCCAGTTGGCGCGATGAATCCAGTGTTCGCGCACCTTCAAGGTGTTGGGCACGGTGGCCACGGTTCGGTCGCTGCTGACCAGGTGCCGCCGCTCTAACGGTCCCCAAGTCGAGGGCGGTTCCGGCAGCGTAAAGCGCTCGATAATCCGCACATGCCGGGAATGCGGTTCGCGCAGTTTCATCCGCCAACCGAAAAATCGGCCCTGACGAAATGGCACTTTCCGCGTTTCCACCCATTTCGAGGTGAATGGTTCGTCAGCCCAATATCCGAACAGGATGACTTCGACGAAAGGCGCTTTGAAGAATTTAGGCAATGGGTCGGCCGGTTGCAAATCGGTTTCATCCACCACGGCATCGCCGCGCATCGAGCTCGTTCGAATGCACGCCGCCAGCAGCAACATGCAAGCAATCAACAGGAAATAGCAGGTTTTTCGCATTCCTTCTCCAAATGCAGACTGCAACAAGAATACCACAGAGAAAATCACGGCGCAGCCGGTGAAAATAATTCTCGGCGCCCATAGTTGCACCCGGCCCGTAAGGTGAGTAACTTGTTCCATGGAGGATGGAAAGGAAACAGTAATGAAAATCCGAATGTTGTTCATGCTCGCGCTGCTGGTCGCCCTGGCACTTGTTTTCACCGTCGCCTGCGACGACGACGACGACGATGACGACAATAATGACGACACTGATGTCGACGACGATACTACCCCCGACGACGATGCCACGCCTGATGACGACACCGGCGATGATGATACCGCGCCCGACGACGATGCCACGCCTGATGACGACACCGGCGATGATGATACCGCGCCCGACGACGACGCCACGCCCGATGACGATACCGGCGACAACGACACCGGCGATGACGATACCGGTGATGACGATACCGGTGATGACGACACCACACCGATGGATTGCCCGGCGGTGATTACCCGGGAACCCTATCTGCAGTTGGCCACATCAACGAGCATGGCCGTACGTTGGTGGACCGACGAGGAAGGCGACTCGCTGGTTGAATACGGTCCGACGCCCGATCTGGGCAATTATGAGGTCGACCACGAGCTCACCTACAAGCACGAGTTGGTCATCGAAGGCCTCGAACCGGGTACGACCTATTACTACAAAGCCCGTTCCTGCCTGGACGAAACAACCGTTGCCTCGTTCCGTACCGCACCGGAAGGCAACACGCCGTTCAACTTCGTCGCTTTCGGCGACAACCAGGCCGGCTGGGAAACGTTTACCGAAATAGCGGACATGATGACCCAGGAAGATCCTTGGATGGTGCTTTCCGTCGGCGACATCGTCGATGACGGCTGGAACCTGCCGGATTGGGAACAGCAGCTTTTCGGCCCGGCCGAAGAGCTCTTGCGCTCGGCGCCGATTTACGTTTCCATCGGCAACCACGAAGCTATGGCCCCGTACTTCTTCGAAGCTTTCCATTTCCCCAACGGTCAGAAACTGTATTACTCGTTCACCTTCGGCAACGTATTTTTCCTGGCCCTGGCGCTGGATACGATCCACCCCTGCCTGCCGGGTATGCCGCAACACGATTACATGATCGAGGCGCTGTCTTCCGACGAAGCGCAAAACGCCGAGTTCCGCATTGTCTTTTTCCATACGCCGCCTTGGACCGAAGGTTGGGAAGGCTACAACGGCGAGGAACTGGTGCGGCTGTTTGTGGTACCGCACATGGAAAAATACAACGTCGACATTTACTTCAATGGCCACACGCATGATTTCGAGCGCGGATTACGCAACGGCGTGACCAACTACATCATCGGCGGCGCCGGCGGTAATCTGGACACCTGGGCCCGCGATGTACCACATATCACCGTCTACCATTCGATTCATCACTATATGAGCATTCAGGTTGACGACAAAACAATGACGCTGGAAGCGATCAACCTGGATGGTGAAGTGTTCGATACCTATCAGATCATTCACTGACCGGCGGTGCCGCGACGGTAATTTTGCTGCCTTGACGCAACTGTGCGTAGGTGACAACGCGTTGCTGTTGCCCACCACCAGGGAAAGTCGCGATCAGCAATAACGCCGGGTAATCGGGCGGCTCGACCCCTGCCGGCCAATTGATCGGCGGCGGTGTGAACGAGACTGCCGCACCGCTTTCCGTCTTCTCGATTCGCAGTGCACCGGTCAACTGGTCGGCCTTCAACGGTTTCCGCGTACGATAACCGGTGGCTAACCGTTGCTCGTCGTTGACGGTGACCACTTCCATCCAACGGTAATAATTGGTCGTCAGGTCGGGAAACAACATGGCGTCTAGTTGTGCATGGTAAGCGGCTGCATCGGCAAGAACTTCATCAGGCGCCCAAAGCAACGCCAAATCGGCCCGCCGTTGTTTATCGAGGCGAACGTGCAGCACCGGCACGGCGCGACTGCCCAACCGCGACAGCAACTTGACCGCTTCGTCCGGCGATGCCGCCAACGCCGGGCGCAACACGGCGCCGACGTCGAAGGGCAATTGGGTTTGCACATCTTGCGGTTTACGCTTGGGTAATTTCGCTGCGAGTGTAAAACTGTGGGGCTGCGCGAATTGCTCGGAGGAAACCGTCCAAAACACTGCACCCCGCTCGCGGCGGGTGTCGGGCTCAACCTGTCCCGTCTCGCCCGGCAAAGCCACGACCAGCGACAAATGATCCGGACTGGCCACGCCCGGCATGGCGCCCTCTTGTTGTTGCGCTTCGTAGAAATCGCCGATCCGCGTCAGTTGCTGGATATCTAAGGTCGCGGCTTTGGCGGTGAAGTCAAATCCTTTGACGCGCCGGCAGAAAAAGGTCTTTTTCACTTTCAAATCCGTCTGGATGCCAAGCAGAGAAAAATAGCGGTTCATCGCTTGCGCATCGTCGAACAGAAAGCGGCGGACCAAATGTACGTTGCCGCCGACATTGGCGATTTTTACTTCCGCGATCTGCAAACCACCGGTCGCGGCGGCGTCGGTGGCAGCCAGTGAACGCAATGAAGCAAGCGCTTTCTGGTCGGTCAATTCTTTGGCGGCCAAACGCATTTGGTACATCGCCTTGGCCAGAATTACCGTGTGGTCGATCGATCCCTGTCCGTTTTCAAAAACCTGTACACGCAATTCCACATCGTAACAACCGGCCGTCAACAACATCGTGAGAAGCAGCCCGATCAACAACATCCGTTTCATCATCGGCCTCCCCCGGGTGTGGTGCGTACAATCAACGAAACGCCCTCACGCGCATGTTGCAACCCGAAACGCATCTCGACGCGATGCGGATCGATCACTTTCCCGTTCGTGCCGGTAATCCGCGCCGGTGTTTCCAGCTCGACGCGGCCCAGTTCATGTTGACTCATCTCGGCCAACGCGCCCGGCGCTAACAAGTTTTGCGGCGAAAACGTATAGACTGTGTCTTGCCCGTCGCGGCGACTCGCCAACAACGGCGCCAGCGCTTCCAGCGGCAGCGATTGCCGTCGCGCCCGAGTTACTTGTACGCCCTCGCGTCCGTCGGCGGTCTTAACCGGAGTAATCGACACCTGATAATTCCCGCCGATCTCCGGCGCCAGGTTGTGCAGCAACATTTCGCGTTCGGCAAAATATGCGGCGAGAACGCCGAAGTAAGTGCGGCTGGAAGTGATCATCGCTTCGTCGTCCAGGATTTTAATCTTGATATCGAAATGCGTTTGCGTAATCGCTTCATCGGCAGCCTGCCGAATCCGCTCGGCTTCCCTGCGTTGCTCAATAATCTGCATGATCTTTTTCAGATTGTCGCTGTTTGCCTGAAATGCCAGCTTTTTCCTCGCCGCCAATTCTTCCGCCGTCAACATCGGACCGACGAATCGCGCGCGATAGGTCGCCGGCTTCACGATCATTCCCGGCGGGCCGGAAAAGGCCACCGAACCATCGGGCAGACGCAGGTTTTCCTCGCTTGCGCCGGCATCCAACATGTAATTGTCCGCCGGAGCATCTACCGGGCCGACCAGCACCAGGTTGTACGAACCACCGGTCATTTCGGGTTGAGCTTGCGGTGCGGCGCTTTCCACACCGGACATCGAACCTGTGGGCAGCGTCGGTTGCGTCCTTCCGGCAAACTCGATGCCAAGCGTCCACTCCATCTGCGGCGGTGTGGTTGCACCGTTGATTTGCGTAGATGAAAAGCTCAGCGTGTTCGAATTCGATTGGCTGGAGTACTTGTTCCATTGTTCGACCGAATCGAAGCCGAACATCAGCGTAATCCGCCCGAATTCGTTGGACGTCCAAACACCGGAAGCGTCCAACAAGCGCACGCCGTCGCATTGTTCGAGTCGATCCAGTTCCTTGTCGACCAATTCGGCGACGAGATCGTCAAGCGTTTCCATCGCCATTTGGCCGATTAATAACTCCATCGATTTTTGAGGAATGTCGATCTGCTCACGGTAAGTGCCCGAACCGTCTTGAAAAACCTGGACGGTGGTCTCCACATCGAAGCAGCCGACGGCAGCCGTCAACAAAAAACATAAAAGAAATAAACGCCCAAAGCGCATTGTCCCTCCCGGTGATTTGAGGTGAGCCAAGCTCCGGCATTGTAGCGCGAACACGTAAAGCTGACAAAGCAAGAAAGATCTTTGCGGCATAATTCCGCATTATGGTAGAATTATTTGCTGCGAAACACGCGTCGGCCGTTTTCGCACTGGAGGAGACTATGCGCATTTTGCTTGTCGCCTTAATTTGTTTGGTGATTTCGATCTTCTCGGCCGGGCCGGTTTTGGCCGCGGGCGGAGGACCGGACAACTTCGGCTATACCTGGAACGATGGGATTCCTTTCGTCTGGATTGACGCTTCCGACGGCACGATCGTCGACCTGGAAGACGACGAACTGGCCGGCCCGTTTCCCATCGGTTTCAGTTTCGAATTTTACGGTCATACCGTTACGCAGTTCTACCTCAGCGCCAACGGGCGTATTGCATTCTCCGAGCAGCCCGAGACCTTCACCATCCCCTGTATTCCCAGCGAATCGCCCTATCTGGGCTACATTGCGCTTTACTGGGACGACCTGGATGCAGAAAGCAGCGGCGATGTTTACTTCAAGCGGATCGGCGCCGAGCCCAATCGCTTTCTGGTCGTGATGTACGACCAGGTGCTGCACTGGGGTTCGGAGACCGACACGATCACCGCCGAACTCGCCTTGTCCGAACAAACCGGCGACATCTTGCTACAATACCTGGATGCCTCCGATGAAGCCGGCGCCGGGGCAACTGTCGGCATCATGAGTCCCGATGGCGACGATGGTCTGTCTATTGTCTGCAACCAGGCGGTGCTCAGCGATAATTACAGCCTTCGCATCGACCACCCGCCATACATCCAAATGACCGCACCCGACGACGCCGCTGCCGCGCCGGCCGGGTCCAATGCCGAATACGATCTTACGGTGCGCAACGTCACCGGCACCGAAGCAACGGTGCTGATTTCCTTCGCCGGTAACAGCTGGGATGCGGCCGCCACACCATCGTTCTTCACGTTGGACGTCGGCCAGTCGCAGACGGTGCAGGTCGAAGTGGACGTGCCGGGCAACGCCTTCCAATGGTCGAGCGATACGGTGGAAGTGATCGCTTCCTGGGTTGAAGAACCGGACGTGGAAAGTTCGGTAGAGTTGTTCACCGTCGCCGGTCCCGACTGGCAACTCGTCGCCGACGCCCTGCCCCAACCAGTGCAGGAAACGGCGGTGGTCACCGATTCCCAGTATATCTACGTCTTCTCCAATTACCTCGCGCCGGGTATCGACGGCACGCTCAGCCGCTTCAACCTTGAAGGCACCGTGGAAGAATTGGCCGAACTCGATCCGGCGGTCAACGTCACCGACGGCGTTTACCTGTGGGACAAACTGGTCTTCCCCGGCGGTGTGCTGGAAAACGGCGAGATTACCGACCAACTCAGCGTCTATGACATTTCCGACGCCGAATGGATCACCGAGTTCACCATGCCGCAACCAGTCGCTTTCGCTGCAGCGGTAGTGCTGGACGAGCAGTTGTACGTCATCGGCGGGTTTGACGGCGAAGAAGCACTCGGCGACGTCTGGCGATTCGATCCGGGCCCGGCGCAATGGCACAAAATGACATCGATGAATCATTCGCGCATCCGCCCGGCGGCCGGAATCGTCGGCGGCAAAATTCTCGTCGCCGGCGGTAACGACCTGACCTATCTCGATAGCGTTGAAATCTACGATGCCGAAGCCGACGAATGGATTGAGTTGAATCCGTTGCCCGAGCAGATGTACGCCATGGCCGATTGCACTTGCAACGATAAAATGTTCTTAATCGGTGGCCAATTCGAAAATGAGGCGCTCAACAGCGTATTGGTTTACGACGCCTCCATCGACAACTGGGCACCGATCAGCCCGATGCAAACCGGACGCTTCGCCACCGAAGCCGATCTGCTGTCGGGCAACATCGTCATCGCCGGCGGTATGGCGCAATTGTTTGAGCCGACCGCCGACGCCGAAACCCTCTTTTTGGATTGCGCCGACGAAATCGTGATCAACGACGGCGACTTCGGTTCGGTAGCGCCCGACGACGATGACGACGATTCCACTCCACCGGTGGACGACGACGACGATGACACCGACACGCCCGACGATGACGACGACGACAGCGGCGAAGATTGTTGCGGCTGCTAAGCTAAGGTTAGTTCACCGAGGCGCGCAAGATAATCCAACCGCCATCGCTTTCCTTGAAGGAAACGGACGTCAGTCGCAAAGCCCACACACTGAGATCGGCCTTTAAGATTGGATTCATTACACTTTCAGCGTAATTGACGGCGAAGTCCGGTGCCTCTTTGCCGTCGATCGTCGCACGCTCAATAACAAAACGAAGCGTCTGGTCGTCCAATTGCAACAAGCCGGCGATCTCCACCCGCGGCTGCCACAACGGCAACACGGCAACGGCGCTGATCACCAACCGCGCACCGCTTACGGCAATATGAATATCACGCAGATTCTTGTTCTTGCGCTGCACGAAATCTGCCAGGTCGCTTGTCGCCAGGTGGAATGTCGCCCGCCCGCCTTGCGCCTCGCGCACGACCAGCCGCCGCGCGATCGCCAACGCACGCCAATCCAACCGCGGCATGTCGTACGCGAACTCGGCACGGGCAATGGCAATGCGCTTGTACTCGATGCCGGTCACCGTCCAGGCCAGCACGGCCGATTCGATATCGGCTACGCAAACAGACCAGTCGACTTCGACCGGGCGTTTTTCAAACTTGCGTCCCTGGGCGAATGACTCGCTCAGCAGTCGGGCCAGCACGTCACAGTCGAAAGGCTCGCGCTTAAATTCACCGTCGACCAGCGTCACCAGGTGATCGCCGTCGACGCCTCCCGTAGTGCGTACGGTGATGAGATACGCCGTGCCGGAGCGAATGACTCCGTCGCCCGTCGGCGTCAATTCGAAATGCGGCGACAATAGACTCGGCAACAACTCGCGCCAACGCTCCGCGTCGCGCGCATCCAGGTAAAGAAACAACTCACGGCCGAGATAATTGGGCAACAGACGGCGAAAGCGATCCGGATCGCGGTCGAATTGCTTCGAGCCGACCCGTGTGCCCCAGGAAGCATAATCGACCTCGGGTCCGTAATCGCTGGTGAACAGCACCGCGCCGGGTTTGGCGTTTTTTTCAACCCAGCGCACCAGCGGTGGGATGTCGTCTTCGGCGATCGGAACGGCCAGCGAGCGCGCGTATGACGCGGCCGGAATGACAATCGCCGCGCCCAAACCGACGACGAGAATGACGGGCAAAGCGGTTTTCAATTTCGGCTGCCGCGCAATAATCCACCGCACCGTCGCGACCAGCAACACGGCGACGATCAACATTACCCAGGGTACGATCGGCACGAGAAAGCGCAGGTACATGGTGAAAAATCCGAGGCTGTTGACCAGGTAGAAAAAGAGGACGAATACAGAAAGCATCGCCGCCAGCGCCATGTCCGGCCGTTCGCGTCCGCGCCAGCGGCCCAACGCACGCCCGGCGACCAACACCACCGCCGTTGCCGCGACCAGCACAAGCGCCAACGCCGAAAGCGGCGCCAGGCCGAAAAAGTCGAGCGAACGCTCCAACCAATAAATCAACTTCTGCTGAAACGTAACGGTCAGGTGCATGCCGGTTTCGTACTTGTCGCTTTTGAATTCGTTGACCAGCCACGCGAAAGGGATCTTGGTGTTCAGCGACCAGATACCCAGCATGATCAGCGGCGCCAGCGTGCCTAGCGCGAAACGCCACAAACGCCGGCCCGCGTTCCTCCAATAGCGCACGCCCGGCCCATCGGCCAGGTATCCGGCGAAAAAGATCACCGCCATGACCAGCGGGAACGAAAGTGCGACCAGTTGCCGTGTGCAAAAGGCCAGCGCGTAGGCAAAGCCCGCCCAGCCGACCCGGTTGCGTCCACCCAGTTCGATTGCCGCCAGCACGAACACCAGCGCCAGGGCATCGGCGCGACCGGTCGGAAAATTAAACAGCACATAGGGTGAAAGCGTCATCAAGGCCGCGGCAACCAAACCCGCCTTTTCGTCGAACCAGCGCCGGCCGACGCGAAACAACAACCACAGACAAAGCAGCGTCGCCAGAATTCCCGGCAAGCGTCCGACAAAAGCGGAGTCGCCCAACGCCAACCGCCCCAGCGCTTGCGCGTAATACACCATGAACGGCTTCATCACCCGCCAATGATGCAAGGCGATGTCACCGTCGAGGATCTCCAACGAGGCCCGGCCGAAAACAGCCTCGTCGGTGCGCGCTTCGTGCAACGACGCCACATACACGTACGCCACTGCGCCAATCGCCAGCACGGCGATCAAGCACCAGCGCACCCAGGGCGTGTTACGTTCGTTTTCCGGCTCGGACAAAACAAGCGCCTGTCATAGTGATTGAGTTGTTTGATTGTGCGGGTAAGAGCAAGGGCAGATCAAGCCTGATTCATTTTTCAGTCAGGCGCGCGTTTTACGAAACGGTCTCGACCAGTACGCGATAGGTTTTATCGGCGCAATCATCCCAGGAGAATGCCGCCGCTCGCCGTCGTCCGCGTACGGTCATGTCGGCGCGCAGGTCATCGTCATGCCAAACCTTGGCGATCGCCTCGGCCAGCGCCGACGCATCGGTGGGCTCGACGGTCATCGCCGCATCGCCGACCAGTTCGGCCAGGCTCATTTTGTCGGACGTCACCACCGGGCAACCGCAGACCATCGCCTCGACTACCGGCAATCCGAAGCCTTCGAAGCTGCTGGGAAAAACCAACATCTCGGCCAGATGATACATCGCACCGATTTCGTCGAAGTCGATAAAGCCCAGATGCCGTACCTGTCCGGCCAGACCGTTGCGTTGAATACGCGCCAGCACCTGTTCGTGGGCCACATCCGCGCCACCGGTCAGCACCAGCGGAATCTTCTGCTTGCGGTCGTTGAGTAACTCGATCGCATCCAGCAGCGTCAGGTGATTCTTATGCGGAAAGGTTTTGCCCGGCAGGTAAATGAAGCGCTCGGGCAGTTGATATTTTTCCTGCACCGCCGTCAGCTTGTCGGCGGGCACCTCGGCCAATTGCTGATCCACGCCTTCGTACACCACGCGGATTTTCTTCGCCGGAACTTTCATCAGCGAAATCAGGTCGTGCCGGGTCGCTTCGCTGATCGCGACGATGCGCCGGGCTTTTTTCGCGCTTCTGGCGAACAGCACCCGGCGGGCGGCGCGACGCTTCCAATCGAAGTATTGTGGAAAGTGACGGTGCTGTAGATCATGAATCGTCAGCACTTGCGGAATTTTAACGCGGGTCGGCAGCACGTTGCCCGGCGAAAACAGCACGTCGAGTTTGTGTTCGGCGACCACGCCCGGCAGGCGCATCTGCTCGGCGCGCAATCGCTCAATGGCGCCGTCTTCGTTGAACGGCAGCTCGACTACACGCCAGCGATCAAAGCGGGACAGCTTCTCCGCTGCGCTGACGCCGGCGAACAGCGTTACCTCGTCGTTCAGCGTTTGATGCCAGCGGTCCAGCAGCGACAGCAAATAGGTTTCGCTGCCGCCGGTACGGCCCGGAATCCAGAACAGCGCGTTGATGCCGATGCGCATAGACCTTCCCATATCAGGTTTGACCTGCACCTTCTCTTCGGTCATCCTGTCGACATGCGTTACCATTTATCGCCGTTGACGGGCAAATTGATCGAGCGCCGCAACCGTTTCGTCGCCGAGGTGGAACTCGACGGCCAGACTGTCGCCGCTCTCGTGCCGACCACCGGCCGGCTCACTGAGCTGATGAAACAGGGGGCTCAAGTGCGTCTGCTGCCGGTGGAAAAGGCCGAGCGCAAATTGCCCTACGACCTGGCGCAGGTACGCTACGGCAAGATCTGGGTCAGCGTCAACGCGGTGCAGGCCAACGCTCTGTTCGCCGAGGCGGTGGCCCTGCGGTTGATCGACGACCTGGCCGATTGGACGGCGGTTCGCGCCGAAGTGACCCACGGCAACAGTCGTTTCGATTGGCTGCTGGCCAACGGCGACGCAGAGATGCTCGTCGAGGTGAAATCGGTAACGCTGGTCGAGCAAGGCGTCGGCTATTTCCCCGATGCGCCCACTTCCCGCGGGGCCCGACATTTGCGCGAGTTGGCGGAGGTCGCCCGCGACGGCGGACACGCGTCCGTCGCTTTCGTTGCCCAACGTCCCGACGCAGAGCGCATTCGCCCCAATGATCGCACCGACCCCGATTTCGGTGAGGCCCTGCGCACAGCGATCGCCGCCGGGGTGCGCGCCTACGGGCTGCGCTGCGAAACCAGCCTCCGCGGCGTTGAAGTCGTCAACGCCATCCCGGTCGAGGTGTAGCATGGCCCTCGACCTCTCCGTCGTCGTGCCGCTCTACAACGAAGCACCCAACGTCAACGCGCTCTGCGCGGCCCTGCGCGCGGCGCTCGATCCCACTGAAATGAATTACGAGGTGCTGCTGGTCGACGACGGCAGCGACGACGCCACCCCAGGGCTGATCACCAAAGAAGCCGAGGCCGACTCGCGCTTTGTCAGCGTGCCGCTCGACGTCAACCGCGGCCAGGCCCGCGCTTTGACCGCCGGCTTCCGGCGCAGCAAGGGCGCGATCGTCGCCAGCCTCGACGCCGATCTGCAGAACGATCCGGCCGATCTGCCTGCGCTGATCGCCGACGTCCGCGAGGGCGCCGACGCCGCCTGCGGATACCGCCGCTTCCGCCATGACGACTGGCTCGGCAAGCTGCTGCCCAGCCTCATCTTCAACGCCCTGCTGCGCCGGCTGTTCGGCGTTCCGGTGCACGACAACAGTTGCACCCTGCGCGCCTACCGGGGCGAAGTCGCCCGCTCGCTCGACCTGGCCTTCGACGATCTCTCCTTCATCCCGGTGATGCTGCACCTGCGCGGCCTGACCGTCGTCGAGCGTTTCGCCCGCCACCACCCGCGCCTCGCCGGTACGGCCAAGTACGACAGCCCGCGCCGCTTCGTCTACACCCTGCGCAAAATGATACGCCTATGGCGTGAAAAGCGCACAATCCAAAGGCCCAAAAGCGAATTAGATTAATTGATTATTCCGCCGCGCCCCAGGCGGAGGGCTGCGGGCCCATGGTCAATGTGAGTTGTCCGCCGTCGGCGATTTGGTCGTGTTCGAGCCAGGGCACGGTGATCGGTTGGCCGTCGAGGTCGGCCGATTGGATGTAGATGTTTTCCGGCGCGTTGTTTTCCGCGACGATGACAAAATCGCCGCCGGGCAGATGCAGCGTCGTCCGGTCGAACAGCGGGCCGGTCAGTTGGTACCGCGTGTCGCACGGATTGAGCGGGAACAGGCCGATGGCGGACAGAACGTACCACGCCGTCAACGTGCCGCCGTCTTCGTTGCCGGCCAGTCCGGCCGGGGCAAGCTGGTAACGCGTTTCGAGAATCATGCGCGAATATTTCTGGGTCAGATCGGGCCGCCCGGCTTCGTTGAACAGGTAAACCGCGTGCAGATCGTGCTGGTTGCCGTGCCAGTAATACAGGTTGGGCAGCGCATCGACCGGCCGCTCGGTCGAGTTGGCGAAAAATTCGTCGAGCTTGTCGATCATCGACTCGCGATCGCCGAACAACTCGACCAATCCCTCGACATCGTGCGGCACGAACCAGGACCAATGCCGCGCGCTTCCCTGCGTGTAATCGTCATCCCAGGGATACCAGGGCACAAACGGACGCGACCAGTTGCCCGCCGAGTCGCGCCCGCGCATGAACTGCCGCGAACCGTCCCAGAGGTTGACGTAATTGAGCGCCCGCGCGGCGAACATGTCGGCGTCGTCGAGGTAGCCCAATTCCGTCGCCAGGCGCGAAATGCAAAAATCGTCGAAGGCGTATTCCAGCGTTTTCGACACCGAGCCGTTGGTGTTGTCGACGGTGCAGTAGCCGTAATCGAGATAGCTTTGCAGGTCGGAGCGCCCGGCGTAGGGCACGTCTTGCGTGGCGTGTTCGAACATGCCGTCGTAGGCGGTTACGACATCGAAATCGGTAATGCCTTTCAGGTACGCCTCGGTGATGACGACGTCGGTGTGGGTGCCGATCATGCTGCCGGTGTAGCCCCGGCCCTGCGGCCACTTGGGCAGCACCCCGCCCTGCTCGTACATGGTGATCAGCGAAACGACGAAATCGCGCGAGAGGTCGGGCGCCAGCAAGGTGATCAACGGGTGCAGCGTACGGAACGTATCCCACAGCGACATGTCGGTGTAGTAGGTGAAACCGTCGGCCTGGTGCGCCGCGCCGTCAAAGCCGATGTACGCGCCGCCGTGCTCGGTGAAACGCGTCGGCATCATGAACGAACGGTAAAGGGCCGTGTAAAACAGGCGTCGCTGCCGGCGGTCGCCGCCTTCGATGTCGATCAGTCCGAGCGTTTCGCGCCAGGCGTCGCGGTTTTCGGCGACGATCCGGGCGAAGTCGAGGTCGGCGATCTCGGCGTCCAGATTGTCGCGGGCCTGGTCGACGCTGAGGTAGGAAAGGCCGACGCCGACCGACACGCTGCGGTCTGCGGCAAAGTCGAACGTCAGGTACGCGCCGATGTCGTCGCCCGCCGCCGCCGTGCCCTGCGGCACGATGCCGTCAGCGTCGAACACGCCGTAATCGCTCACCGGGGCGGAAACGCGCAAGACGAAATAGACGTCGATGCCGCCGTAATCCGAGCTGAACTCGCCGCGCTGCAAGAACGATCCGCTGACTTCCATCGTCCCCGAGTCGATCTGCACTTCGGCGCCGCTGACATCGCCCGGGCGAATCGAGCCGCACACGTCGATCACCAGGCTGGGGTCGGCGCGATCGTCCGGGTAGGTGAAGCGATGCACGGTCGACCACACGGCGGCGGCGCTCTCGCCCAGAATTTCAGTATCGGCCAACAGCACGCGGTAGTAGCCGACCTCCGCCGTTTCGCTGCCTTCGTCTTTATGCTGCAGGTAGACGCCGTCGCGCACCGCTTGGTCGTCGATGTCGAACACGGGCATCAACCGCACGTTGCCGTAATCGCTGTCACCGGTGCCGATCATGCGGTTCTGGCTGAAGCCACGGATGTGGGTGTCCTGATCCCAATAGCCGGCGTAGTGCTGAAATTCGGGAAAGTAGAAAAACGCGCCCATCGAGGTGTCGGGGCCGGGCCGGACCATGCCGTTGGGCATCTGCGGGCCCGGATGCAATTGCGCCGCGCCGTAGCCGACGCCGCCGGTTCCCATCATCAGGTTGACCAGTTCGATCGGTTCCGCGTCGTCGTCTACCGTGTCGTCGTCATCATCGTCGATGGTATCGTCATCGGCCGTATCGTCGTCGTCGTCATCGTCGTCGTCATCGTCGTCGTCGACGGTGTCGTCGTCAGCCGCATCGTCGTCGGAAGTATCGTCGTCCGGAGTTGAATCATCGTCATCGCCATCGGCGACACAAGCTGCGACCAGTAAAATACAAACCAAAGCAAGTATGACGGCAAATCGTTGCATGGCGACTCTCCCCACGGTGCGGTTCCGCACAGATTCACTCATCCTATACCGCATTTCGCATGTTTACAAAATACGACTATCGAAACGACTAATACCCGAAGTGATAATTCTGGCGTTCGGCCACCTGGCGTTGCGGCGCGTTCTCGCCGAAGGTGAACAGGTCGGTCAGGGTTTGCGCGTCGGTCGGCAGGTCGATTTCGATTTCGCCCTCGGCGTGGATCTCGACCAGGTGGAAAATATCATACAGGTCGTTCTGCCATAAGATGAACCCGCGACCCTCTTCATCGACCGCCGCGCCGACGATGGAATCGGTGACGCCCGCGCTGGGCACGACGAGGCGGCATTCCCATTGATCGTTCAGATATTGCGCGTACCAGGCGTCACGCGCGTGGGGCACGATCACGCGGGACGTCGCGGCGAAAACTCGGTCGGTGCGCAAATCGCCGAAGGCGGCGCATTCTGGCGGCAATTCGACCGCCTGGTATTGCCCGTCGGTGATCGTTACGATCGTTGAGCCGCTACTGCCGTTGGGGCGGAAGATCGCGTAGCCGTCGTCGGCCGAGGTCAGCGCGATGTCGTTAAAGCGCCCTTCGACGAAGCCTTCCGGCAGTTCGCCGTCGGACCACCCTTCCCCGTCGAACAGCAAAAACCGCGAATCGGCGCCATGGACCACGCCGATGCCGGTGCCGTCGCCATTAACGGACAACGCGTACAGGTTGTCGTCGGTTAAAACAGTTTCGGTGCCCGCGGCGTCGCCCAAAACCCAGGCCAGTTCGGGGAAAACGTGTAGGTACGGGTCGGTCATGCCGGTGCCGTCTTCGTGGTGTTCGTAGTTTTCGGCGGCGACCCAGGCGCGGCCGCTTGCGTCGATGCCCAGCAGATTCGCGTTGTGCGCCTCTCCGGTCTGCGCCATGTCGGTGCGCAGCGTCCAACCGTCGGCGGCGGTAAATTCAAGCCAGTGTTCGCCCTGCGAGCTTTCCCAAAAGACGCTGCCGATCAGCAGGTAATATTTTTCGTTCCACAGCGTGTACACGCGCGCGCCGTCGGTGACGACCACCGGGCCGAGGTCGAGAATGTGGTTGGCCGGGGTTTGAGGCTGCGGGATGTCGTGGCGGACCCAACCGCGGTGGGCGCGCAACCAGGATGCGGGTTTGCCGTCACTGGCCGTGCCGATCAACAGCAGGCTGTCGGGCACGACCGTGTCGTCGTCATCATCGTCAACCGTGTCGTCGTCATCGTCGTCGACGGTGTCGTCGTCATCGGTCGTGTCGTCGTCGGCGGTGTCGTCGTCGTCAGCGGTGTCGTTATCGTCGTCATCATCCGACGTGGAATCGTCGTCATCGTCGTCCCCGGCACAAGCGGAGATCAGCAGAACAAGAACCAAAACAAGTAAGACGGCAAAACGCTTCATCGCTACCCTCCTGTGGCCTGGAAGCATCGTACGTCTACTTATTACTTCATTGTTTCGATGCAAGTGCAAGTGCAAGGATTCGAAAGCCTTGTCACCTGACTTTAGCTCGTCCCGCTCGGCATTTTCTACGAGGCGATCTTGCCCGAGAAAAAGCCGTCGTAGGCGGCCATGTCGAAATTGCCGTGGCCGGAGAGGTTGAACAGGATAACCCGCTGCTTGCCCTCTTCTTTGGCCTTTTCGGCTTCGACGATCGCTGCGCGGATCGCGTGGGCCGACTCCGGCGCCGGGATGATGCCCTGCGTGCGCGAGAACAGCACCGCCGCCTCGAAAATTTCGCGTTGTTCGTAAGCTGCGGCCTCGATCAATCCCTCGTGCAACAGATGCGCCACCAACGGCGCCGAGCCGTGGTAGCGCAGCCCGCCCGCGTGAATCGCCGGCGGCACGAAATCATGACCGAGCGTGTACATCTTCATCAGCGGCGTCATGCCGGCGGTGTCGCCCGAGTCGTACCTGAACTCGCCTTGAGTCAGGGTCGGGCACGACGTCGGTTCGGCGGCCAGAAAACGAATCTGCTTGCCGGCGAATTTATCGCGCAGGAAAGGAAACACGATGCCGGCGAAGTTCGAGCCGCCGCCGTGGCAGCCGATGACCACGTCGGGGTAATCCCCGGCCAGCGCCATCTGCTTTTGCGCTTCGAGCCCGATCACCGTCTGATGCAGCAAGACGTGGTTGAGCACCGAGCCCAGCGAGTAGTTCGCCTTCTTATTGCCGACCGCTTCTTCGATCGCTTCGGAGATGGCGATGCCCAGACTGCCGGGAGTGTCGGGCAACGATTCACGAATCTGGCGCCCGAAATCGGTGCGCTCGGACGGGCTGGCGTGGATGTCGCCGCCGTAGGTTTGGATCATCGATTTGCGATAGGGCTTCTGCTCGTAGCTGATCCGCACCATGTACACCACGACCTCGGTGCCGAAAAATCCGCCGGCCAGGGCCAGGGCCGAACCCCACTGCCCCGCGCCGGTTTCGGTGACCAGCCGGTGCACGCCCTGCTCGGCGTTGTAATAGGCCTGCGCGATCGCCGTGTTCGGCTTGTGGCTGCCGGCCGGGCTGACGCCCTCGTTTTTGAAATAGATGCGCGCCGGGGTATCCAGCGCCTGTTCGAGCCGACGCGCGCGAACCAGCGGCGAAGGCCGGTAGAGTTTGTACACGTCCAGCACCGGCTCCGGAATCGGGATCTCCGATTGGTCGCTCACTTCCTGTTCGATCAAACCGCGCGGAAAAATCGCTTCCAGCGCCGAGGGATCGATCGGTTGCTTCGTCTGCGGATCGAGCGGCGGCGCCGGCGCAGTCGGCAAATCCGGAATGATGTTGTAGTAGTGTCGAGGCATCTCGTCGTCGTTGAGTAAGTACTTGATCTGTTTCACGGTTGTCTCCTTAACGAAAAAAGCCCACCGCGCGTGGCAGTGGGCCGTTGATTACTTCGATTGATCAGAGGTTACATCAAGTCCCACCGCCTCCTATGTAGGCGCACCACCACCAATTCATGACGGCGGCGGACAAGCTGCGATGGGTTTGCATACCTTTCATGCTTTTCATTGTTGGGGACTTGTTCGAGAATGTCAATTTAAAAATGACGACTGTGTTTTATCCGATTGAAAGCGGTTGTTCGAACACCTCACCTGCCAATCACTCTTGTCGTCAATCTTCTTCGCCGAGCCAGTCGCGGCGGATTTCAGCGCGGTGCTGGTCCATTTTCGGCGCGGGGGGGGGCGCTTTCCATTCGTGGGCGGACATCTTGATCGGGTTGCCCGGAATGGCGACGGGCTCGTCCGCGCCGGCGGTCTGCGACAGCATGCCGCGCGCTTTGAGTTGCGCGTCGTCGGCCAGGTCGTCGTAGTCGTTGACCTTGCCGCAGGGCACGCGGGCGGCGGATAGCGTGGCGATCACCTCGTCGCTGGTGCGTTCCGCCATCCAGGGGGCCAGCAACTCGACGCCCTCTTCCGTGTTTTTGATGCGACCGACGAAATCGCTCAGCGATTCTTTCTCCACCAACTCCGACAGACCGGTGACCTCGGCCAGCGCGCGCCACTGTTTTTCCGTAAGCGCGACGACAGTGACGTAGCCGTCGGCGGTGCGGTAGGGATTCCAAAAACACATCGGGCTTTCGTCGTCGGTGAGCAGCTTGGTCAGCGGACGGCCGAGGATCGCTTCCATGTTGCCCTTGTCCGGCTCGACGGCGCGGTCGACGAAGGCCCAGAAGTTTTGAAAATAGACGACGTCCTGCATCGAGATGTCGACCAGTTGGCCGCGGTTGGTGCGATCGCGGTCGCGCAATGCGGCCAGCACGCCGATGGCCCCGAAGGCGCCGCTGTCCATGTCGGCATAGAAAACGCCGGGCGGTCGATCGGGCTGGTGGTTGGCGTACATCGAGCCGCCGACCGCCTGGGCGATGATATCGAAGGCGGTGCGGTCGGCTGACGGGCCGGTGCGCCCGAAGCCGGAGATCGACACGTAAATCAGCCGCGGATTTTGCGCGGCGAGTTCGTCGTAACCGAGTCCGAGTTTTTCCATCACGCCGGGCGCGAAGTTGTCAACGAGCACATCCGCCACGCGCACCAGTTCGAGAAAAAAGCGGCGGTCGTTTTCCTCGCGGAAGTTGAGCATGAGTCCGCGTTTGCCCGCGTGCATGGTGTCCATGCCTTTATCCGAGCCGGTGGCGGCCAACAGCAGGCGCATCGAGTCGCCGGTGGGCGGTTCGATCTTGACCACGTCGGCGCCGAGATAAGCCAGGATCTGCCCGCAGCGCGGCCCCGAGAGAAACTGCGACAGGTCGAGCACCTTGATTCCGCTGAGCGGCTGCATGCGTTCTCCTTGGGTTGAGGTTGCGGGAGGTATTTTACCAGACTTTTTAAAAAGAAAAGGCCGCCCACGGGGGACGGCCCTTCTTCGCCTTGTGTCTTCGACTAAAGCTTGAAAACGAGCAAGAAGCTGATCAGCAAGCTGTAGATGACCAGGGACTCGATAAGCGCGAGACCGAGGATCATCGGGGTGAAGACTTTCTGGGCTGCGCCCGGGTTGCGGGCGATGCCTTCAACGGCGGCGGCGGCGGCGCGACCTTGCGCCAAGGCGCCACCGAATGCGGCGATGGCGATGCCCAGACCGGCGGCCAGAGCGATCATGCTTTTTACGCTGGAGTCCAAACCTCCACCTTCCTGCGCCAACGCGGTACCCGCGAACAACAGCGTTACGAGCACGACCACGCCCAATACGACGGTCTTCTTCATCAGCATCCACCTCCGTGGGTTGCGGTTAAACGCCGCGGCCCATCCGCGACGTCGTGATTGCCTAATGCGATTCGGCCGTAGCCAGGCCGATGTAAACCATGCTCAACAGCACAAAGACCAACGTCTGCACGATGGCGACCAGCAAGCCCAGCGCCAAAAACGGCAGCGGGTAGATGATCGGCAGCGCCGCCAACCCCATGAAGACGGCGAAGACTTTGTGGTCGCCGAACATGTTGCCGAACAGACGAAGGCTGAGGCTTAAAGGCCGCGCGAGGTGGCTGATCAACTCGATCGGAATCATCAGCGGGGCCATGATGTATTTGACCTTGCCTTCCAGCGGTCCCATGAAGTGGGCGAGGTATTTGGCCACGCCGTGGGTCTTCATGCCGAAGTAGTGGTAAAGCAGAAATACGGTCAGCGCCATAGCGGCGTTGGTGTTGACGTTGTCGGTAGCCGTGTAAAAACCGGGGATCAGACCGAGCAGGTTGTTGAACAGAATGACGAAGGTCAACGAGCCGATCAACGGCAGGTACTGTTCGGGTTTATGACCGCCGATGATCTCGCGCATCATGCCCAGCACGGTCTGCACGACCATTTCCATCAGGTTCTGACCGCTGACGCCGGGGCGCGGCGCAGGGTCGTCGAGCATGCGCTTGTATTTGCCGCCGACCACCACGGAAAACACGGTGATCAGAATCAGCACGAAGAACATGATCATCACATGCAGCAGGCCGTGGCTGTTGTACATGTGGTAGCTGGCCGGGGAAATCGTCTTGCCGAACCAGCCGGCGACCGTCTGCGCGACCGGTAGGGTCCATTCCATCGGAATGAGGTTGAACAGCGTCCAGTGGCCGTCGCCGTCGCTACCGCCGTGTCCTTCTTCGGCGTGCTCCCCGTGCGCAGCCTCTTGGTGATGCACCGCGGCAACCGCATTCGCCTTCACGGTTTCCGGATGTACGACGGCAACCGGTTTTTCGGCGGGTTCGGCGGCAGGTTCAACCGGTTCGGCGGGCGCGGCTATCGGCGGCGCTTCGGCCGCAGGTTCGGCCTCAGCGGCAGGCGCGGCTTCTTCGGTCGGAGCCGTTGCCGGGGCTTCGCTCTGAGCCCAGGCCCAGGCGGTCAGGGTGATCAGTAGAATAAGAACAAGCAGTCCAACTCGAGCTGTTTTCATCTCGTGCCAATCTCCGTTCGATCACACTAAATTTCATCGAAAGGCGTTTTTTTGCCTTGGGGTTTATACCCGAATTTTTCCGATCTGTCCACATCCTCCCAACCAATGAATTTCTCTTCGAAATCCAATGCCTCCTTACCTCGATATTCCTGCACAATCGAGTAAATCGTGGCAATGATGACGGCCAGGACGATGCACGACAAACCGCAGGCGAAGGCGATCACGTTGACGTGTTGTTCGAACACCAGCCAGAAGCAGATGGCGATCAAGGCGAAAAAGCGCACCCAAATGAACACAAAGTAGTGCAACTTCGGATCAGCCGGCGTCTCCACGATCTTACGCCCGAAACGCTTGAGCAGATTGAAGCTGCTCAGGCTGAGCAAGCCGCCGAGAAAACCGCCGAGCAATACCTTGAACGAGCCGCCGAGCAGCCAGATCAAGCCGCTGATCAGCACGCACAGCACGAACAATACCACGCCGACGCGCGAGACAAACTGCAAAATGTTGCGTTCAGTGATTTTCGCTTTCGCCTTCAGGTTTGTCCTCCGTCACTCGTTTGGCATGTTTGTAGGTGCGGTACAACGCCTTGGCCGCGGCCCCGAAACCGAAACCGATCCAGATGATCGTAAAAATCGGCCGGGTATCGAGCCACTTGTCCAGGTAGTGCCCGACCAGAAAACCGATGACCACGCTGATGCCCATCTCCAGTCCGACCGACCCGACGGTGGCCGACTGTTTGAGGGTATCCAGGTCGACGCGCGGCCGTTCCGATTTCATGAGGCAGTTCCCCCTTTTGGGCGGCGTATTGTAGCACAGCCACAGCGAAAACCGAGGCCGTTTTCTCTTTCGCCGGTCATTTTGGTATAACATGGCGGCGCGGAGGTCAATTCCGCCCCGGGGAGAAACATGCAACGCACCTTGCTGATTGTTTTCGCCATCCTAGCACTGCTTACCGCTCTGGATGCGCAACGCGCACCGCAGCAGCAGGCGGCGACCGCAGTGGCGCTGGCGGCGATCGACGTCTGGCAGGGGCCGGGACAACATCTGCTGGGCAACGGGGGCTGCCTGTACACACCGACTTGTTCGGTTTACGGTGAGCTGGCCGTGCGTCGCTTCGGCGGTTACCGCGGCGGTTGGCTGGCGTTCAAACGGATCATGCGTTGTGCGCCGTGGTCGGATAAAATGGGTGAAGATTGGTTATGAAATCGGTTCGAATCATTCTAGCTCTGCTGCTGCTGGCGTCGGCCTTTGCCTGCGACGACCTGGACCCGACCGATGACCCGGTCGCCAAAACCGACCCGGCCGCACAGATGATCAAACCGCAGAGCAAACTTCCGCCCAGCCATCTGCAACAGCGTGTCGAACGTGAGCAGATCGCGGTCTGCCACCGCCCCTATGGGATGACGCTTTCGCCCGACGGGCGCACGTTATTCGTTGCCTGTCCGGGCGAAAACCGCATCGCCGCCATCGATACCGAGTTGATGGAGTTGCGCTGGACCAGCGACACGACCTGCGAGCGAGTTTATGAATTGGTCGCCGATCCGCGCCGCAACTTGGTTTACGCCATCGCTATGAGCGGGCGGTTGCTGCATGTGTTCGACGGCAAAACCGGCAAACTGAAAAAGCAGCTTTACATTGGACGCAACGTCGCCGACATGGCGCTGGTGCCGGGGCACGACCGCATGGTGGTCACCGCCGCCGAACCGGCACAGGCGGCGTTGATCGACCTGGCCGAATTGAACATCGAAGGCTACGTCGAATTCCCCACCCCGCCCGGCTCGTTGGCGATGCGCGCCGACGGCCAACTTGCCGCGGCCAGCGGCGGTCTCTGGCAGATCACCGTTGCCGGGGCCAAACCGATGAAGGAACCGGTCTATTTGTTCGATCCACTCAAACCCGGTCACACCCGCGACCAACTTGGACTCGGCGGCACCCAGGCACGAAAAGGAATATTTGCTCGCGGCGGTTCGACTTTGCTGGTGCCCGGACGGCAATCGGCCACGGTTTCGGTGTTCGATGTCGACCAACGCCGGCTCGCCCGCACCGTTCAGGTCGGCGCCGCACCGGAAAAACTCGTAATTTCATCCGACGGTTTGTGGGCCTTCACCTTGGACAGCCGCGGCTCGTCGACCACCCGCATCGACCTGAGCCGGCGCGAGGCGTCGGGGCACGTGGTGTTGCCGGCCAACCCGCAGGATCTGATGATTTCGCCCGACGGTTTCGAATTATACGCCGCCCTGCCCGGTCGTCGCGGAAAACGGGGCGAAATCGCCGTAGTTGATATGCGCGCTCTGGTGGTCGCCGACCGCATTCCCGTCGGCGACGACCCCTGTCGCATGGTCGTTTCCCACGCCGGCAGACGGCTTTTCGTCAGCAATTTCCTGGCCGATTCGGTCAGCGTTTTAGAATGATATGAAATCTAACCAATTGTTAATACATAACTTATCATAACAATAAGGCAAATTGGACTGCTTAACCCTGTTTTTTATAGACAACACGACATTTTATCGTTTATAATTGAGAAAACTTACCCCGTTGTGCCTAACGGGCCGAAGGTTGCAAGACAACCTTAAGACCAAAAAAAACTCGTCCAATTTGGAACGACCCTGAGGAAATTAGGTACGGTCCTGACATTCTAAGCAACTGTAGTTGTACACATGGCAATCAGCCAAGCGGCGTTGTTTAACGACAACAGCACGGTTGGCACTTGGAGGAATCGCGTGGACGAACGTAGAGGCGGAAACAACCATCGCAGTCGTACCGGACGCTTCCGCAACAACCAGAAAAAGCAGAAAAAGATCAAAAGCGAAATAACCAGTCATTCGCTGCATGCAAACTCGCGCTCGCGCGGTCGGCCGCGCAACAACGGCGGCAACAACCGCCCCGCGAAAAAGCAGCCGGCAATGCAGCCGCAACGCGCCTACACGCCACCCCCGGTCGGCAACGGCGTGATCGAACCTTTTGAGCTTTTTTGTGCTCTGCACCTGAACATCACCCATGATGATCGTTTTTATCAGCAGAACCTGAACGACATCGCCCGTCGCTTTGGCGTGTCGGTCGCCGAGTTGAAGCAGAAGGTTCTCGAATTCGGCATGGATCAGGAAACGATCAACAACAGTGAATTCGATCTGGAAATGGCGCAACTCGACATCAAAGTCGCGCCGGAAGGCATCAGCCGCCGCGAACTGGCCCGCGGCTGGTTCGAAGAATTTCAAAAGGCGGTCAAACCTTCGTTCAAGGCCGTCCAGGGCGCACCACTGCCCACGGATATCTCGACCCCGATTTTCGACGAAGACGTTTAAATTACTTCCAACGATTGTGCAGCCAGAACCACTGCGCCGGATCGGTGCGGATAATCTCTTCGAGTGCCGTCAGCATGCATTGGGTGCTTACCGCTATATCTTCATCCAGATCAAGCGGCTCGCCGATCACCACGCGGAATCGCCCCGGCCCCGTTCGTAGCGACCAACCGGGCAACACCGGGCAGCCGTAACGCGCAGCCAGCCGGGCTGTGCTGTTAAGCGCTTTGACCGGGAGACCGAGAAATTCCGCCGGTACGCTCTCGGCGCCGGTGGCGTGCTGATCCATCACCGCCACGACCACCTCGTTGCGCTTGAGCGCTCGCACCAGCGGGAAGGCGGCCTTCTTCTCGGGGTAGGATTCCACCCCGTGCGAACGCCGCAGCCAGACCAGCCGACTGTTGAGGAATGAATTTTTCAACCGCTTGGCCGCCATATGCACGGGGAAGCCCTCGGTCGCCAGCTTCCACATCGCCGGTTCCCAACCGCCGAAGTGCGCACCGATGACGATTGCGCCTTTGCCCTTTTCCAATGCCTGTTTCAAATACTCCGCACCCTCGACCTCGACACGTTCGGCGAAAAAGCGGCTGTCCATCAAATCGTGCCGCAGGTATTCGACCAACACGCGGCCGAAGTTGGCGAAGGTTTCGCGTTCGACCCGGCGATGCCACGTGCGATCATTGCCGGGAAAAGCACGCTCAATGTTCTGCCGCGCGATTTTACGGCGGCCGGGCAATACCAAGCGCAGCAAACGCCCGACGCCGGCGCCGAGGCGATCGGCCGATTTCCACGACAGTCGCCGCGCTATCGGCATGATCAGGCGTTCGGCCGCACGCAGCATGCGCTGGGGTTTGGGCGGCCGCGGCGCGGGGTGCAGGTGCGACGGTTCGCCCGGCGGTCGCGTTTTCCAACGACGATGCATCCAGACCCACTCGGTGGGATACTGGCGGATGCGGTTGCACAATTCACGGTTGAGCAATTCGGTGTAAGCCTGGATGTCGGCTTTGAGGTCACCGGTCTGCGGTCGCGGAATCGGCGGGCAGGTGACGATGGTGTGCCCACCTTTTTCGTTGCGATGAATGGTGGTGACCACCGCATCCAATCCCGCCTGGTAACACAAGTAGGCCGGTCCCGAAGGCGTCCAGGCCGGATAGCCGAACCAATCGGCGAAGACGCCGCGGACCTTGGTGTCCTGGTCGATCAGAATACCCAACCAGTGGTTTTCCTGGAACACCTTGGCGATGTCGGCAATCAGGTCGGCGCCGCCGCGGGTCAGCGGAATGTAGTTGTAATGACGGCGGTGATCATTAAGCGCTTTGTCCAGGCGAGGGTCGTAAAGGCTGCGCACGATCTCGTAAACTTTGCCTTCGAGCGCCGCCGTCCAAGCAGCCATCAATTCCCAATTGCCGATGTGTCCGGTGATTTGGATACCGCCGCGCCCTTCGGCGAGAATGCGCTCCGTGTGCTCGTGGCCGATCCATTCGACATAGGGCCGATCGGTGTGCACGGTGGCCAGCAGTTCGTCGAAGTGAAACAATTCGAAGAAGCTGCGGCCGAGGTTGCCATAGGTTTCCTTGCCGATGGCATCGCGCTCGTGGTCGGTCAGGTCGGGAAAAGCGACGCGCAGGTGGTTGCGGCTGCACTCGCGCTCGTAACGAAGAAGATGCCAGGCGAGCGAACCGACGGCCGGGCCGAGGCGCAGACCGATGCGTAACGGAATCGCCCCCGCCAGCCAAAACAGGCCGCGTGCGCTGACATAAATAAAGCTGTTTTTAATATATTTCAGGGCTTTGCGACCGGACTTACTCATTTTCCATTTTTTCGATGACGTAATTAACGACGTCGGCGTAGGTTTCCCAGTCCTCGGCGTCAACGTCCGGGACTTCGATGTCGAATTCGTCTTGGATCAACCCGATCAATTCTTCAAGATCGTCTGGAGTGAGCCCCAGGTCGTCGGACAGAAAAGTGTCCTCCGTCAAATCGTCGCCCTCGCAATCGAGCAGATCACAAAGAATTTGACGAATTTTGACCTCAGGTTCCATGCAAGTCCTCCTGCAAAATACCGGTTGTCGCTCAGGGCAACATTTCCATTAATTTGTCGTAGGCGTCGCCCACCGTTTTGATTTGCTGAGCCAGTTCGTCGGGAATCGCGTCGAGCTCAAACTCCATTTCAATATCGGCAATCAGCTCGACCAGATCAAGCGAATCGGCGCCCAGATCTTTGATAAATTCGGTTTCCTTGGTGATTTGATCTTCGTCCACGTTCAACTTCTGTGCGATCAACTGACGCAACTTGGCAAAGACTTCTTCACTCATGGCGACTGTCGCCCCCTTCGGTTGTGGTTCAGGTCCCCAAGCCCCCGTCGACCGGCAGCACTGCGCCGGTGATGTAATCCGCGGCATCGCTGCATACAAAAGCGACCAACGCGGCTATCTGCTCCGGTGTGCCGGCACGCCCGAGGGGCACCTGTTGCAAGATGGCGCTTTGCTGCGCCGACGTCAAGTCTTTTGTCATCGCCGTTTCAACATATCCCGGCGCAACGATATTGACCGTAATGTTGCGTGGGGCCAGCTCACGAGCCAGGCTTTTTCCCAGGCCGACCAGGCCCGCTTTGGTCATCGCGTAGGCACTTTGGCCGGCGTTGCCGCGCTCGCCGACAATGCTGCCCAGCAGCACGATACGGCCGCTGCGCTGGCGAATCATCTGCTTCGACGCGGCCTTGGCGGCCAGGTAGGCGCCGCGCAGGTTGATCGCCCAGAGTTTGTCGAGATCGTCGACGCCGGTCAGCGCCAGCATCTGGTTGAACACGACGCCCGCGGCAACGACCAGCGCATCGAGACGTTTTCGTTCTTTGATTATTGCGCGAATTGCCTTGTCGACGGCTTGCGGATCGGCTGCATCGAAAGGTGTAAGCCAGGCTTCGCCTCCCGCGGCGGTAATTGCGTCGACCGTCGCCTGCGCGCCCGCTTCGTTGCTGTGGTAATGCACCGCGACGGCGTAACCATCGGTCGCCAGCACGCGGGCACACGCGCCGCCTATGCCACCGGAAGCGCCGGTCACCAAAGCGACGGGAGGTTCGCTCATGCCAACTCCTTTGCCAACGCGTCGATCTGTTCAGATTCGTGAGCACCCATCACGAGCATATTAGGAACGGTGCGTCTTGCAAGCCCGGCCAGCACCTTGCCCGGACCGGCTTCGATGGCCAGTTCGGCATCGGTGTCGGCCAGAGCCAACAGCGTTTCGCGGAAGCGCACCGGCGCAACCACCTGGGCCAGCAAACCGGGAACGACATCGCCGGCCGAAGTGTAGGGAGCAGCGCTGTGGTTGGCGATCACCGGGAAAACCGGATCGTTGACGGCAAGCTTTGCCAAGTCGGCTTGCAAACGGTCTGCCGCCGGTTGCATCAGCGGACAATGGAAAGGTGCGCTGACCTTCAGCGGGATCACGCGGCGCGCGCCGGCATCTTTCAACAGCGGCGTCACGCGTTCGATCGCCGGCAGGTGACCGCTGACGACCACCTGTCCGTCGCAGTTGTCGTTGCTCAGCCAGACTTGCGCATTGTCGTCGGAAGCCGTTTCGCATTGCGCGGAAACGACGGCGGCATCCAAGCCCATCACCGCGGCCATACCACCCTCGCCCGGCGGCGTGGCTTCCTGCATGTGGCGACCGCGGCGGCGCACCACGGCGACGGCCTGCTCGGCATCGAGCGCGCCGGCGGCAACCAACGCGGCGTACTCGCCCAGCGAGTGCCCGGCGGCGGCGACCACGGCGAAGTCGGCAACCTCGCGTAGCGCCAGCCAGACGCCGATCTCGACGGTCAACAATGCGGGTTGAAGATTTTCGGTGAGGCGTAACTCGTCTTCCGGACTTTCGCGCAACAAGCGAATCAACGGCAGATCAGCCGCCTGCTCCGCCCGTTGCAGCCATTGGCGGAAGACGTCGAAGCGGTCGGCCAGCGCCATGCCCATACCGACCGCCTGCGCTCCCTGTCCGGGAAACAACATGGCGACCGGCTTGGTCATGGTTCCGGTTTATTCCTCTTCGATCTTCACCACTTCCCGCCCCTTGTAGTATCCGCAGGAGGGGCAGACGTGGTGCGGCTGCATCATTTCCTGACAGTTCGGGCAGGTGGCCAGGGCCGCGGTCTTCGCCTTGCGCCGGCCCGCGGCACGCTTAGCGGTGCGCGCGTGACTGGATTTTCTCTTCGGAACGGCCATTTCTCTAACCTTTCTCTTTGGCCCCGCAATCGCAGGGCCCGTCATTCAAATTCGCGTTGCAAACCGGGCATAGCCCTTTGCAATCAATATCGCATAGCAGAACTTGCGGCAATTGCAAAGCGACCTGCTCCAGAATGATTCCAGAAAGATCAATCACTCGTCCGTTATGGTAGCCGCTGTCCTCGTCCTCTTCGGCCGGTCCGGGCCGTTCGGAGCGGGGCATCAGCACCATGCGCAACGGCAGCCGGATTGTCGCCTCCATCTCGTCGGCGCAACGCGAGCAGACGTAAAAGAGGTCGAAAACAACCTCGCCGCGCAGGGTAACCACCTGCTCGATCCGCTCGGCGTTCACCTGCGCATGCAAATCGCTCAAGCGCATGATATCGGTGCGGTCCGCCAGCCGTTGCCGCAGCTTCGCGGCATTCACGTCTACCTCGTAGACGCGCCCGGATTCAGGGATCTTTTGAATAAACAGCTTCACACAAATCTCCCTCATATCCGGGACGAACGGAGAATGCAGTATACGCATCGCTTTTTGGCTGTCAATAACCAATTTTTCCGGCCGTTTACCGTGCCTTGCAACGAATTGTTGCCCTCGTCACGCGGGTATGCTACAACAGCGGTCGATTCAACCGTCAGGGAGAAACCACGGTGAAAAAAACCTTCGGTGAATTGCTGCCCGACCTGGTATTGATCATGCTGGTACTTTACGTGTGCCTGCTCGGGGTAGCCACGGTTGACGAACTTATGGGCTGGGGTTTCATCACCCCCTATTTCAAGTAGGAGGGGTTGTCATGTTTTTGGGCGGAATCGGTCCGACGGAACTGATCATCATTCTGGTCATCATCTTGATTCTTTTCGGCGTGGGTAAGCTGCCGGAAGTAGGCCGCGGCCTGGGCAAGGGCATCAAAGAATTCAAAGACGCCTCGAAAAACGAGGAGTTGGAAGAAGGAAAAGAAGACAAGTCGGCGCCTAAAAAGGTCGAAGAGGCCAAGGCCGAAGCCGTGCCCGCCGAAAAGGCCGAGGAAAAGACCGAACAATCCTAACCGCACCGACCAAGCGGTTTCTCTGAGAAATTACTACACTTTCGCGTCACTGTTGTTACGTTAAGGCTCCAACGTGTCGGCCACACCCACCAGCAGATTTTCACCGGTAAAGTTACGTCCGTGAGCGGTGTACAAACGTTGTACCGGTAAATCAGCCAGACGCTGAAGCGTGGCGATGGTCGTCGTGCGGCTGATATAAAACGGATTGGCTCTCGGGCCGATCAAATGCGAACCGAGTACGGTGTCGCCGGCAATCAACGAGCCGCTTGGTTCGTGCCAAAAACAAAGCGAATCGAACGTATGCCCCGGCGTATGCAGCACCGTCCATCCCGGCGCTCCGGGCAGTTGGTCGCCTTCGTCGAGCCAGGCGTCAACCTCAACCGGCAGCGTTTGATTGCCGAACGGCAAACCGATGCGCGCCATCTCGCGCAAATCTCGCAACGACGGCATCGGATTACGCGTGTGCTTGTTACCGGTGATCATGAAAGGCCAGCGCCGGGCCGGCGGGAACTGCAGCGGTTTTCCGTCGCGAATGTGTGCCATCGCCCCGGCCGGCAGGGCGACGCGGCAGCCGGTCAACTTTACCAGTTCGGGAAGACCGGCGACGTGATCGACGTGGTAGTGGGTGACGGCGACCCAGGCGATGTCGCTTGCGGGGCGGCCGAGTTGTTCGGTGACATGCGCGACCATCCGCCGCGCAACGCAGGGCGCGCCGGGGTCGATCGCCGTAATGCGCTCGCCGACCAGCAGATAGCCGTTGGTCGACCAGCCGGCGAGTTCAACTACACCCGCCGGATCGCTTCGTTCCATAGCTGCACGTGCTCGTCGACTTTTTCCGCGGGCATCTGCGGGCTGAAGCGCTGCTCTTCCTGCCAGCGGTCGGTGACCTCTTCGGTGCCCTTCCACAAACCGACGGCCAACCCGGCCATCAGCGCCGAGCCGAGGGCGGTGGTTTCGATCATCGTCGGGCGGCTGATGTCGCAGCCGAGGATATCGGCCTGGAATTGCATCAACAGGTTGTTGGCGCAGGCGCCGCCGTCGACGCGCATCAGTTCAAGTTTGGCTCCGGCGTCGGATTCCATCGCCTTGAGCACGTCGTAGTTCTGCAACGCGATCGCTTCCAGCGTGGCGCGGGCGATGTGCGCTTCGGTGGTGCCGCGGGTGATGCCCCAGATCACGCCCTTGGCCTCGGCGTTCCAGTGCGGGGCGCCCAGGCCGACCAACGCGGGCACGAAGACCACGCCGCCGGTGTCGTCGACCTGCGCGGCCAATTTTTCCACGTCGGGGCTGGACTTGATGATTTTCAATCCGTCGCGCAGCCATTGCACCGCCGCGCCGCTGATGAAGCACGAACCTTCCAGCGCGTAGGTGGTGACGTCGCCCAGCTTCCAGGCGACGGTGGTCAGCAGGCGATTCTCGCTCGGCACGATTTCCGTGCCGGTGTTCCACAGCAAAAAGCTGCCGGTGCCGTAGGTGCATTTTGTCATGCCCGGTTCGAAGCAGGCCTGGCCGAACAGCGCCGCCTGCTGGTCGCCGGCCATGCCCGACACCGGAATGCCGTCGGGCAGCACGGACAAGCCCTTGGTCTCGCCGTAGACTTCGCTGTTGCCGCGAATTTCGGGCAGCGTCGATTCCGGCACTTCGAGGATGTCGAGCATTTCCGGATCCCAGGCCAGATCGCGCAGGTTCATCAGTTGCATGCGGCTGGCATTGGAAACGTCGGTGACGTGCGCGGCGCCGCCGGTGAGGCGCCAGACAAGGTAGGTGTTGATGTTGCCGATAATCGCGTCGCCCTTGTCGGCCGCGGCGGCGAAATCCGGCACGTTCTGCAACAGCCAGGTGATCTTGGTGCCCGAGAAATAAGGATCGATCAGCAGGCCGGTGATCTGTTGGAAAGTGTCTTCCAAACCGCGTTCGCGAAACGCTTTGCACATCTCGGAAGTGCGGCGGCATTGCCAGACGATGGCGTTGTGGTAGGCCTTGCCGGTATTGCGGTCCCAGGCAACCACCGTTTCGCGTTGGTTGGTGATGCCGATGGCGGCGATGCGGTCGGCGCCGACGTCGGCGGCTTTCAGCGCGGCGACAATCGTTTTCTCCACGCTTTCCCAGATCTGCTCGGCGTCGTGCTCGACCCAGCCGGGTTTGGGGAAATGCTGCTCGAATTCGGCGTAGCCTTTGCCGAGCACCTGCATTTCCTTGTCGATGATCAAAACCGTCGAACCGGTCGTCCCCTGGTCGATCGCCATCACCAAATCGCGCATTGCTTTCTCCTTACTCGTTGAAATTCGCGGCCCCAAGGCTACCACCGCCGACGCCGACCGGCAACCGGTTGACAGGCGCGCGCCGCCGGTCCATCCTGCCCTGGCCTGCATTCTGGGAGGAAGTTATGAGCGATCCGAAACTGGATGATCCGAAACTGAAAGACAAAAAAGCGATGCGTCTGGAAATCAAAATCGACGACGCCATCGCCGCCGGCACCTACGCCAATTTGTGCATTGTCAACCATTCCGACGCCGAGTTCGTTTTGGACTACGTTTTCGTGCAACCGGCGCGGCGCAAAAGCAAAGTCGCCGGCCGCATCATCATGTCGCCGAAAAACGCCAAGCGCATGATGATGGTGCTGCAAAAGCAGATTCAAGCCTACGAAAAGCGTTTCGGCGAGTTGGAAATCACCCCGATGCCGCACATGGACACCAGCAAGTTGGAGATCAACTAGCTCGCTTGTCGGCTATAAATTTCCGCTGATTGTATTCCTTTAAGGCGTTTCGTACGGCAGGTCGGTGTCGTCGAAGTTGATCGACCCGTCAGCGACCAGCTCGTCGTAACGCGTGGCCAAGGCGGTCGCCAGTTGCGCGCTGTTTTGGGCGCTGCCCGCCAGCATCGTCAGCGGCAGCATGAAATCTTCCAACCCGACGCCCTGCGGCTCGATCTTCGCG
>Ga0272444_10000277_pt1 | contig 58136 bp, 40 predicted proteins | sample SSMForm13_FD_201033 | JGI IMG/M metagenome (GOLD analysis project Ga0272444, IMG submission 201033) | Marine sediment archaeal communities from Little Sippewissett salt marsh, Falmouth, MA, United States - SSM-Form-13 | ecosystem: Environmental > Aquatic > Marine > Wetlands > Sediment ... | reverse complement strand
GAAATGGCAACAATGCGCGTCGTTTATCTTAAGTAGAATACTTAAAAACACAAGAATCGCCCGCAAACACCTATGGTTGACCATTTCTCCCATAGGTTTTTTCATTTTCCCCAAAGGTTTTTTAATATCTCCCAAAGGTTCTTTCATTTTCCCCAAATGTTTTTTTGTTTCTCCCAAAGGTTTTCTCGTGTCTCCCAAAGGATTTTTCATTTTTCCCATAGGTATTTTCATATCCCCCATTGGTTTTCTCGCATTTCCCAAAGGTATTGCCGTATTTCCCATCGGTTTTTTCATATCTCCCAAAGGTGTTGCCGCATTTCCCATAGGTTCTTTTATATCTCCCAAAGGAATTTTCTCGTCTGCGAAAGGTAAACGGGCGTAAAACCAATCAAATAGAGGAGAAATAATGGGAAAAGGAACTTATAAATCTATTTCCGACCTTATCACTCAAGGTTATAAAATTATCGACTCCAATACGGTTTTCGCCGGGGAGCCGTGGGAAATCGTCGACCCGGTGCTCTCCGAGTTCGATACGGCTTTCCATAACCTTCGCGACGCAAATGAATCCGGTAACGTCGCAAATGAACACGAGGGCGACTATCGATTACGCTATCTAAATCACGATTTCTATAATTGAATGTTGACTTTCTCCGGATTTCCAAGATATTAGTATCGTGATGAAGTATTTACTCTTATTCATAATCATTCTTACTACCGCAACGGCGCTGTTTGCCCAGGATATCGAAGTCGAAGCGATTATGGGCGACTCGGTGATTTTTATCCAGCGTGCCAATGTCTGCTCGGAAATCGACCTCGAGGGCATCGCGGTGGACGATTCCTTCCCCGGGGCGTATGTGACCGGCGATTTTGCGGTATGGGAGAGAGGTTTCGAATATTTCATGTCCGACTCGTGCTTTTGGTCGGGCCGTTGCGAACCCGGTCATACTCTCGACGGTTTCGACGATTCGCTGAAATTCAAGATGGTTATCTGGCGGCACGGCTACGCATATTGTGGCGTGTATTCCCCGACCGGAGAAATTGCGCACGCCCTGTTATTGCTTGCCGATAAGGAGACGAGACCGATTACGACCTGGGCCAGACCATTGACAAGAGACGATATATATACAAGCGCTTTTTTTTCGAGATTTTATAATCAAAACGTGCTCGCCAAATTGATTCATCACCAATATGAGATGATTACGGACAACGGCCACGTCCTTTCCGGCGCATTGCCAATTTTGCGCGACAGGCTCTGCTATGATCCCCCGACCGACAGCACCGGAAATTATTTATACGGCTACAACCTCCTCGATTTCGCACTCTTTAACAATCTCGATAAACCGGTTTGGTTGCTGGCTTCGAAAATTACAGTTGTCAGAACCGATATGTCTTACTCCGGATGCTGGTATACCGGGATTCCAATCCTCGACGGTCCGAACGGTGCGAGTTACTATATAGAAAATAATGCGTGGTGTGCGCTTTGTCCCGATTCTCTCGGGCTTTGCGTGGGCGAGTCCGAGCGAGGTTTCGACCTTAACTATATCGCAGCCGATAATTCTGCGATAAGGATGCAGGGCGGTTCAAATAATTTCACAGAAGCCTGGGGCTATCTCGACGGCACGCTGGGGATGCATATTCTGAACTGCTGCACCGACGATTACGCTTCCGCAAATTACTATGTTTTCGACTCTTACCCCGATTCTGTTCGGATGAAAATATGGTTAAATACATCCAATATCACCGCAAAATTCCGGATGGCGGTTGTCGCCGATTCGGTTTGGGCCGATAACGTTTGGGAAGACCCGATGCCTGGCCACGACGGCAATCCGTCGCCACTTATTCTTAAAGCAAATCCCGGCTGGAACGGCGTCTTGACGCCGGACATCTTAATAACGCCCGTCGAAACGCTTTATGTCGGCTCGGTAATCGTCGACGAAACAGGCATGTCGAGTTTCACAATCGAAAATCCCGGCGACACGAACCTCGTTATAACGACGCTTCAGCACAGCGACCACGAGAATTTCGGGGTGCATTATACGGTCTACACAGCGCCGGATGATTCGTCACTAATAACCGTTACTTTCCATCCCGCGGACACCGGCTATTTCGAGGACAGAATCACCCTTTTTACAAACGTCCCCTGCCATTCGCTTTTATACCTCTATATCGTCGGCTACGGCGTGAAAATCGACCCGATGCGCCCGGAGATAGTCGAGCCGGCCCATTGGACATGGACATCCTGCGCCGACCAGCAGATTGTCCTCAACTCACTTTGTATGAACGACACGAATTGCTGCCGCAGCGTGATGGAAAACGCGGTTGTTTTCGATATTAACGGCGACCTTTACGCGAGCGCCACCGGCCACGTCCACGTCGAGGACGACACGCTAATCATCTTCACGCCGATTCCACCGGACACTTTCGAAAACGGCGACACAATCGAGGTCTGCCTTGCGAACGCCGCGGACACATGCGGCGTCGTGTTCGACAGCCTGCCGTTCTGCTGGACTTTCCTTGTCGATTTGACCCCGCCGGTGGTCGAGTTCGTCTCGCCCACACCGGAAACAGTCATCATCGAACCATTGCCGACAATCGAGCTTTGCCTGTTCGACAGCCTCTCCGGCCTCGACACATCCTCGATTGCGCTCACGGTTGACGGCTCCCTCGTCGATGCCGCGATTATCACATCCGACACCTGCGCGACCGTGCTATGGACGCTCGAAACGCCGCTGCAATGGGGCGATACCGTCGTGTTCTGCGTAACCGCGACCGACAGCACCGACTATTGCGACGACAACATCCTCGACACATGCTTCACGTTCTACCTCTGGTCGCAAGGCCCGCTGGCGCGCCTTCTCACGCCCGGCAACGGCATAATCTCAGCCTGCACCGAGGGCGAAATTCGCATCGCGATAACCGACACACAGGGCGTAAACCCCGCCTCGATAGTTCTCGCGATAGATTCCGACACACTCACCTGCGCGGATTCGCGCCTGTCGTTCATCGACGACTCGATTCTCGTCTTCGCGCCCGGCCCCGGCTATTGGGCAAACAACGACACGATTCACGTCGTCCTGCTCGAGGCGGAGGACGTCCTCGGCGCGCCGCTACAGTTCCCGCTGCCGTTTGTGTTCTACACCGACTTCGCCGCGCCAGAGGCCGATCTCATCGCGCCGCCGGAGGATAGCTGGATTGAAGACCTCGGCGTCTCGTTCGAGCTGAGTTTCGAAGACCTCGTGTCGCCGGTCGATCTCGACGAAAGCTACATCGAAATCGAGGGCCGTGAGTTCCCATTCGGCGGCATCGCCGTCGCAATCGCGCCCGACGGCCTCACCGGCCAGCTCCTCGTGAATCCCTACAACGAGGGCATCGAGTTCATCCCGGGCGACACGGTCGAGATTCTCTGCCACGTCTGCGACGCCCCCGACACATGCGGCCCGAACTGCGCAGACTACCCGTTCATCGTGATGTTCGCGCCGATGACCACCTGCCAGATATACCCGAACCCGTTCACCCCCAACGGCGACCGCGTGAACGATTTCGTCGTCCTCGACTACCCGAACATGTTCATGGAGGCCGCGGAGTTCAAGGTGTTCGACATCCGCAACCAGCTCGTCTACGAGCGCCACATCGACCCGGTCGCGGGCGGCGACATCGCCTCGCACTCCTGGGACGGCTGTGACGGCAAGGGCGAACCGCTCCAACCGGGCCTATATATCTACATGATTTCCAACGACAAACGCGTCGTCTGCGTCGGCACCGTCGTAATAGCCAAATAGCGGCAGGGCCGCAACCAACGTGCTCAACCGCTCCGCGGATTCGCTTCGGCTATAAATAATACGGCGGCTTTCCCAGCCGCCCTAATATAAAAAAGCCCCCCTTGTTAAAGGGGGGTTGGGGGGATTATTGCTAATTGTTAATTGCCCATTGTCGCCCGCCGAAGCGAATCGTGCGAAGCACGTTGAGAACCTCACGCTGTCGTCCGTTGGCGACCCGAAGCGAATCCGCCGAAGGCGGTTGAGCACAAACATCCGTCGGCATTGCCGACCTCGCCGAAGCGAGTCGCGCAGCGTCGAGGTCGATTGCCTCCGGCGCTTGCCGTTCATTCCGAACTTGTTTCGAAATCCATCTTCTCTTAGCTCTACACGAATAGATTCCGGGCTGCGCCGGAATGACAATTTCCATCAGTTTTCATTCACTCGAAGCGTTGAGCACGAACATCTAAGGGCACTGCTTGTAAGCTGAAGACATCTATCCTTAATCGTCGATTTACATTCGTCAAACAGCGTAAACCTTACGGAAATGGAATCCGTAGATCGAAAGCGTCACCGCCATCGGCAAGGAACGCGGACGCCTAAATAACGACCACGCGAGAAGCCGCCAGTAATGAGTCCTGCCCTTGCTGACCACGCCTATCAACCAGAACGACTTAAACAATGCCTGGATATCGCAGAAACGTATCTTGAAACGTTTTTTCTGGTAAGGTTTGTAATTTCTCAATAGGTTTTTTACTCTCGCATAAAAATTCTTCGGGGTATATACCGATTTGATAACGTTATTATAGCCATTAAGCAATTCGGCGGGATCCATCTTAGGAACGAAATCCATCGCTGTGTCCGTGTTATTCCCCGACCAGTTTTTTAAAAGCCTGTTTTCGCCTTCAAGGCGTTTATAAAGCTGCGTTCCTATAGGCGCTTTCAACAATCCGACCATTGCTGTAACAATCCCGCTATTTTGGATGAATTCGGACATCCTATCGAATATATTTGGTTTATCGTTGTCGAAACCGAGAATGAATCCACCTTGAACCTGAATCCCGAGTTTCTGAATTTTCTGGACACATGCTATCATATCTCTGTTTTTATTCTGGAATTTGCCGCATTCAACAAGACTATCATTGTCGGGGGTTTCTATTCCCACGAAAACAGTATTGAATCCGGCTCGAGCCATCATATTAATAAGCTCGTCATCGTCGGCGAGATCGATTGATGCCTGCGTATTAAATTCAAACGGATTTTTCCTCTTATCCATCCATTCAATTATTGCCGGGAGAATTTCGGTTTTTAAGATTTTTCTGTTGCCAATGAAATTATCATCGACGAAGAAAACACTCCCGCGCCAACCGGAGACATAAATACTCTCTAGTTCAGCGACTATCTGAGCAGTGGTTTTAGAGCGGAGTTTATGCCCAAAAAGTTGTGTGACATCACAAAATTCGCAGTTAAAAGGACAACCGCGGGTATATTGGATGCACATCGAGTTATACTTTTTCCTCTTTATAAGGTCCCATGCCGGAACCGGCGTTGTCGTGATATCGGCTCTACCATTGGGAGGATAAATTCTTTGCGGGCAACCTTTTTCGAGGTCTTCCAAAAATAACGGTAATGTTACTTCGGCCTCACCGAGAACGAGATGATCGATCTCCTCGAAATCCTTATAACTCGATGTGAACAACGGACCGCCGGCAACGATTTTTGCACCGAGGTTTTTACATCGTGCAATGATCTTATTCGTAGACTCGCGTTGGACTGACATTGCGCTAATGAATATGTAATCCGCCCAGCGAATGTCCCTATCGGTAAGTTGCGAAACGGTCAAATCACAGAGTTTTTTTTCCCATTGTTCGGGGAGCATGGTAGAAACGGTCAACAAGCCCAGCGGTGGGCTAGACGCCTTTTTCGAAATAAAACTAAGCGCGTATTTAAAATTCCAGAATGTGTCGGGGTGTTGAGGGTAGACGAGTAGTATTTTCAAAAGAGCACCTCCATGGGTTTTAAGATTGGCAATTCCCCATGGAAGTTCCCGATCTAGTTTTTCACACACTTACATATATTATAATAAATAGGAAGCGTAAAACAAGTATTTTTTTACCACATCCGAATTTACTTTCAAGTAGTTCCAATACTAATGACGTAATATATGGATTGGTTTAGTTTTCCAGATATGCTTTGTCGTGGTGGATTTATTTAATCTTACCAAGCGCTTGAGCGATATTCAACGAGGCATCGCCGATATGCTCAAAATTCTTTAACAGGTCGAGGTAAAGCAATTCCGAATGAGCGTTTGCGCCTCGTTTCAATCTCGTTTCGGTAACCGCTCTTAGTTTGTCCCTTGTTTGGTTGATCTGGCGTTCCATTTCGAAAGCGTATTCCAGTTCCTCACTCTCAAGATGGATATTCAAATGCGAACGCCAGAAATTTATGTATTCTAAAACCAATTTTGCATAATCCAGAATTTCTGTGACCGAACCTGAATGGAACTTAAGCTTTTCATCGTAACGCTTCTGGACTATTAATATTAGCTTATAACAACTATCCCCAATATTTTCCAATTCGTTGATAACGCGAATAAAGGCGGATACATTACGGACATTGGCCTCGCTTAATTCCTCCTGCGAACAATCGACAAGGTATTTCGATATTTCAAACTGCATTTTATCGGTTAACTCTTCGTAACACTTTATTTTATCGACCTTTTCACCCATCTTAGCTGTTGGATTCTGAAATACTTCGAGAAAGAGTTCGAACATTTCGAGTGTAACATCTGCCATCTTGCCGATTTCTTTTTTCGCTTTAAGAATATTAATATCCGGAGTATCCTGAAGACCCGTCGAAATGTATTTAAGGCTATATTCCATCGTCATATCCCGTTCTTTTGGCCGGACTATATATTCGATGAAATGTGCGAATTTTCGGATAAACGGCAGGAACAAAAGCGTATTTGTGATATTGAAAACAGTATGGAAAAGGGCGAGGTTTAGCGGGAAATTGGCTCTCAGAGATGAATCCCACGGTGTAATATGCAAAATTATATCGGCAAACGGGCGGAATAAAAGCGCTAACCAGATTACACCGATCGTGTTGAAGAAAAAATGCGCTCGCGCAGCTCGTCGAGCGTTAACGGTAGTCCCAAGCGAAGCGAGATATGCGGTTACCGTAGTTCCGATATTTTCACCCAACACGATTGCTGCCGCGGTATAGTAATCGATCCAGCCCAAATAAGCCATTGTAACCGTTATCGCCATCGCCGCGCTGGATGACTGCACGATTATCGTCAATAACGATCCGACAAAAACGAAGATAATAAATGACAGGTAGCCGAGGTCCGTATATTTAGTCAGAAACTCCAGCGCTTCCGGATGATTTTGGATATCCGGCACCGAGTTTTTCAAGAACATTAACCCGATAAACAACAGCCCAAAACCGACGAGGATTTCAGCAACATCTCTGCGCTTCCGGTATTTCGAGAATAATAGAGGTAATCCTACCCCGATAATTGGTAACGCGATAGATGAGATTTTAAACTTGAATCCTATAAGCGATACGATCCAGGTTGTAACCGTTGTGCCGATATTTGCGCCCATAATTAGGCCGATTGCCTGAACGAGGTTCAGAAGTCCGGCGTTGACAAAACTAACGACCATAACCGTTGTCGCGGATGAGGACTGGATAAGCGATGTTATCAGGAATCCTGTAAAAATTGCGATTACCCGGTTGCTGGTCATATAGTTGAGAATCGATTGCATCCGTCGACCGGCGACCTTCTGTATACCGTCGCTCATTACCCGCATCCCATAAAGGAAAACTCCAAGCGATCCCACTATTGTTAGGATTGTCATAATCATCGGTCAAAACCCTGGGTAATCTTCGTGAACATAATAACTTTATAACATAAAAATAACTACAGCCTATTTCAAGGAGTATTTCAAACTTTAATGCGTAAATTTAAAATTTGGGCATAGAAAATGGTAAGCTTGGCTTTCTAAATTGCTGAGCCGGAGAAGATTCTATACTTTTAATGGATCGATAATTATCTTCAAGAAATTACATCAATCTATTGAAAAACAACTGGAAAATCTGTATTATTGACACCGGCGTATGTAAAGAGTAAATTAAAATGATAATGACTTGATCCATCGATGGCATTATAGAAAGCCTTGTCGATAACTACGATAACCTTAAAAATACGAAACAGAAGGATGATTAGAAACGAAAATGCGATTATTAATGTTCTAATGAAACAAACACCTTAAAGGAGAAGTTAAATGCCAAATCTTAAGGGAACTCAAACCGAAAAAAACTTATTGACCGCGTTTGCAGGCGAGTCGCAAGCTAGAAACCGCTATAACTATTTCGCCAGTCAGGCGAAAAAGGACGGTTTTGAGCAGATTTCCGCCATTTTCGCGGAGACCGCCGATCAGGAAAAAGAGCACGCAAAGCGGCTCTTCAAATTCCTCGAGGGCGGCGAAGTCGAGATTACTGCTGGTTTTCCGGCAGGCATTATAGCCTCTACGCTCGAAAATCTTAAAGCTGCCGCAGGTGGCGAGAATCACGAGTGGACAGCGATGTATCCGGACTTTGCGAAAACCGCCCACGCCGAGGGTTTCTGCGAAATAGCCGTTGTTTTCGAGAATATCGCTGTCGCGGAGAAACAACACGAGAAACGCTATCTCGATCTGGCGGCGAATATAGAAAACGACCGCGTATTCAAGCGCGATGAAGAAATCGTTTGGCGATGCCGTAATTGCGGATTCATCCACAAAGGTAAATCGGCCGTAATGAAATGCCCGGCATGCGCTCACCCGCAGGCGTATTTCGAGATTCTGGGCGAGAATTACTAAAATTGGTCAGCAATACCGACAGATGACTTATTCAACCGCCGGCACGCCTCGCGCTACGTGCGATTTGGCGGGCAATGACTGCAGATATTTCTACTCATCGCGCATTCGGCACGATTCGCTTCCGCAAATTAGGCCAATTATTTCAGATGCACGGCACGAGAACATTCGTCATTGCGAGAAGCGAAGCGATGTGGCAATCTCATTTAAAATATACGATGCGTTTTGTGACCGAATCATCGCAGAACCGCGCGAATAAAGTTACAGTTATTGAGCACATTTGAACTTGACATTCCTAAAATTTGCGCTTTATTCGCGCTATGAAACGGAACTCAATAGCGATAATCGGCGCGGGACCGGCGGGAATAGCGGCGGCAATCCAGCTTAATCGCTACGGTTTCGAACCGGTCGTTTACGAGAAAGACATCGTTGGCGGACTACTCAAGAACGCAAACCGAATCGAGAATTACCCCGGTTTCCCCGATGGAATCAGCGGCTGCGATATTATCGCGCTGCTCGAAAAGCAAATCGCAAAACCGGGCATTCGGCTCGAACGAACGGTTGTAAATAAGGTCGAGTTCGACGACGATTTCGCGATTCACTGCGCCGGTCGCGTTTCGCGCGCGGAGATATTAATCGCCGCCTTCGGAACCACGCCGAAAAGGCTTCCCGATAAGATAACCGCGCCCATCGAAGAGCGCGTTTTCTATGAGGTCTGGCCCATCCGGGAGGTCGTCGGAAAGAGAATCGCGATTGTCGGCGCGGGGGATGCCGCGTTCGATTACGCCCTAAATCTGGCCCGTCATAATGAGGTCGTCATCCTCAACAGATCCGCCCGGACAAAATGTCTCGACTTGCTTCGCGACGAGGCGAATCAGGATCCGGCCATAAAATATCTCCCCGCCATATCTATCGAAAAAACGGCCTTTCGGAACAACGAAATAGTGTTATATTGCAAAACGCCGCGAGACACGGACATTATTTGCGCGGATTACTTGCTTTGCGCGATTGGCAGAGATAAGAACGACGCCTATTTCGGCGAGCGCCTTCTCGAAAACGCGGATGCACTGACCGCCGAAAGACGCCTGTTCATTATCGGCGATCTGAAAAACGGCGATTACCGGCAGGCCGCAATTGCCGTCGGCGACGGCGTCAGAGCGGCGATGGAGATTCATTTCAACCTCGATCGGTAAAATATGAAGATAGTCGGAAAAACAGAGAACGTGGATATCGCAACAGTCTATATAGGCGAGTTTGGCGATGGTCGCGCGGTCGAGTTTGTCGAATCTGTGCAGCCGCCGATTCCTCGCGAAAAGAAGTGGGTTCTTATTGTCTCGACGCTACTCGGATGCCCGGTAGGCTGCAAGTTCTGCGATTCCGGGCGGTTTTACAATGGCCTTCTTAGCCGGGATGAAATCCTCGCGCAAATCGATTTCCCCGTGTCAAACAGGTTTCCCGACCGAAAAATCCCGGTGGATATGTTCAAAATTCAGTTCGCGAGGATGGGCGAGCCGGCGTTCAATCCCGCGGTGCTACAGGTTCTGGCCGAATTACCCGCGCTATATGACGCCCCCGGCTTGATGCCCGCGCTTTCCACAATCGCGCCTGCGGGCGCTGATATTTTTTTCGACGCGCTGCTCGAAATTAAGGAATCCCTCTACCGCAGCAGGTTTCAGTTGCAATTCTCGCTACATTCGACAAACAGCGAGCAGAGAGATTGGCTTGTTCCCGTGAAAAAATGGGATTTCGGCGTGATAGCGGAATACGGCGACAGGTTTTTCCGCGATGGCGACAGGAAAATCACGCTGAATTTTGCGCTCGCCGAGGGAATCGAGATTGATCCAAACGTTTTATTAAGATACTTCTCGACCGATAAATATTTCATTAAACTTACGCCGGTGAACCCGACATATCGCGCAAGGGAATTCGATATCGAATCGCATTTCGCGCCGGGCAAAACGGATTTTGCGATTGTCGATCGGCTGTCGGCGGCGGGTTACGAGACGCTCTTAAGCGTCGGCGAGTTGGAGGAGAACAATATCGGCAGCAACTGCGGCCAATACCTTGCGGCGCACCTCATGCAAACCGACCGCCTCGACAACGCATACACATATAGATTGGTGAAATAAGTGGCAGGGCGGCAGGGCCGCAGCCGTTTATGCTCAACCAACTTCGTCGGATTCGCTTCTATGAACAAAGATTCTCATTTCAAATACACGACGCGCTTCGTTTGGACAAGGGGCTTAAGCCCCTTGTTGCCTTGCATTGTAGCCCGCACGAGATAGACGCCGCTGCCGAGGGATGGTGCCGGTGTCCAGACGACCGATTCGTAGGGGCGATACTCGTGATCGCCCGTGTCGTGGGCGAATACAAGATTCGCCCCTACAGCGTTGTTTGCCGGGATTTCCGCGACCATTCGCCCGCTCACGTCGTATATTTCCACACTCTCCACTCCCAACTCTCCGCTTTCAATTCCGATTTGACATGTCGAATTGAACGGGTTGGGGTAAACCGATATGGCGAAATCGCCCGGCGTCCGCGCCTCCGTAATTGCGGAGGCTGTATCGACCAAGGTGCCCATGCTCGTGAGGAAAACCACCGAATCTCCGGAGGGCACGGTCGAGGGAAACCACCAAATCGCGCCGGCTAAATCCTCCGCCCCAATTCCAATTGATCCCAATTCCCAGAGCAATCCAAGTAATTCTCTACAATCTGCCAGCGCAACTTTATCCGGTGTGATATTCGGCGGCGACGTGAGATCGTTGCGCAAGGGCAAATCCGTCGAAACTTCGGTGAACCAGAATTCCGGCATAGTCGGAATCGACGGCGGATCGGGCATTATAAGCGATGGCGCAAATGCGACGCCCGGCAGGTGAATACTATCGACGATAATACCATCGACGACATCGAAAAATAGAAGCAATCCTATTTCGTGCGAAATCCCGCTTTCGTTGACGACCGACCAGCGCAGGCGAACGGTCGCGGTGTCGGCGTTTTCGTATGGCGTGAGCGTTTGCGTGATAAAAATCGAATCGTTACCGAATGGGTCGGCGATTATATAATAATCAACGTTTATCGCGCGAGCGACCGTATCGATAATCGGGTCGGACAGCATGAAATCGCCGAGACTCGCGGCGCTGTCGGGATACATCATGACGACAAGATCGCTTTGCGTATAGATTTTGCCGTCGATATAGAAACTTACGGCAGCACCGCAGGGCGTTACCGCACGATGATCGCCAATAAGCGGTCGAACGTCCGGATAAACCGGCGGATTCGGCGGAACGCCGATTGCGAACATGCCTTCAATGCTTACGCCGACGCCGATAATCCCCTCGGCACTCTCGATATAAATCCCAAAGCATGAAACAACCGCGAATAAAACACAAACGACTATGTTTTTCATAATTCTCCCTCTTTCCTGGATAATTATTTCAAATACACCACTCGCTTCGATACCGTTTCTTCCCCTCGGTCGCTGAGCTTGCCGAAGCGCGCGCGAACAAGATAAACGCCGGAACCTAAATTGTCTGCCGGTTGCCAAATGACCTCCGTAGGGGACGGTCTTGCGCCGTCCCGGTCGTTATTACCGGCACCATCGTCGCGGGCGGGCGTAAAACCTGCCCCTACGGAATTGTTCGAGGGGATTTGTTCGACCATGCGCCCGTTCACATTGTAAATCTCAATCGCCTCTATCCCCAATCCTAAATCATCAATCATAAATCTACAATTCCCGTTGAACGGGTTCGGGTAGGCGGATATGGCGAAATCGCCCGGCGTGGCAACCTCCGCGACCGCAAGGGGAGAGGTATAGTTGATATACGCCATTTCGCTTAGCCAGAATGGCCCGAGTTCCGAGTGAGTCCGCATATTCAGCGCGCTACCCCAGTCTATCGAGGTTGGCGAACGCCAGCCCGTGTCTTCCATCGACGTGATTATCTTGAATGTGCCGTCGGGCAGCGAATCCGGGCTCCATTTCAGGATACACGAATCGCCGATCATCCCGCAAAGCGTCGTGAAATAGTGGATTCGCCATAGCAAATGTATCTCGGCGTCGTTGCGATAATCGCCGAGAAGCCCCTCGGCGGCGGGATATGCCGGATCGTCGATATAGAAATAGCCCATCGCGCCGGTAGGCGGGAAAGGCGGGCGAAGAACGTCCCAGCCCGAATCATAACCGCTGCTACAATCGTCTCTCGTTGCCATGACGAGTGTTTGGTGTATAGCCGTGTCGCAGACGGATTCGACCGTAATATAATAGTTCCATCCGCCGAAAGCGATACCGATAATAGCAAATATAATAATAAGATAACGCATATTACTTCATGTAAATTAGTTTGTGCTCTTCGCCGGTTTCTCTGCACCTCATGAAATAAACTCCCGTCGGTAATTCCCTATTCGGTCGCCAGACCGCAGACGGTTTTTCCAAATCCTCGCCAATATCCAGACGCGCAACCAGATTCCCGCGAATATCGAATATAACAACCTCCGAGCCGGTGGGCGCGCTTATCGATACACTTGAGTTAAACGGATTCGGATATGCGAATAGAGCTATTTTCTGCGGAAGGTCGTTTTCGACGACATCGTAAGTCGAATCCAGTTCGGCGATTAGAGATAGCGAGCACGCGGGTGAATACTCATCGATGTAGAGCACGGTATCCTCCGGCGCAATCATGAAACTGTCTTTCGCGAAAAGAAAATACAGGCTTTCCGGGTCGCATGTCCAGTAAGTAAAATTCCCGTCGGCGTCAGTCCAACCGGCCATAGAAGGCACCTCTCCGGGCTGCCCGTAGTTCACGAAAACCGACTCCACCGGTGCGCCGGAAGTGTCCACGATATGAAACGCTATATGTGGTTGCATAACCACCAGAGGCGTATCCGGGTCGAAAGTGAAAATAGTGCCGAACGGAGTTTCGACGATCTCGTCGAAATCGAACCACATGCCCTCTGGAAGCAGGTAATCGAATAAATCTGCGGAGAAAACTCCGCCCGGAAGCGTATCGAGGCAAGAATAGAGTATCGGGACGTTATGCTCCGCAATTTGTTCGAGATAGAGGTCATCCCAATCATTCGCATACAACCTCAACATCGCGGGATCGGGCGGGCAGTTTATCTGAACCATCTCCCATATATTATGAAATCCTTTCATCCAGTGCCGACCCATCCCGAGATAAATATCGGGCATTTCGTCTAAATATGTCGGGTATATGTCCGGCAAAGTCGCCATCTCGGTGGTGATAACGATGAAATATGAATACGTGCTGCCGTCGCGGGTGGTGAGCGTATCGAAAACGATCATCGAGTCGAGAAACGGGTCGCCTTCGGCGTAATGAGTCTTGCGCCGAAGCCTTTTAATACTGGCGTCCGGACCGATTATCGGCACCGTCTCGAAACAACGCAGATTTTCATCGACCTCCCAAACCGTGCCGGGGATAATCGTGACCCCGTAATCCAGGGCGAGGTCCATGATACCGCTTACCGTCGCAATAACGCTGGAGCTTCGGACAAACGTATCGGCATACGTTGGCGCGATACTACCTGCAATATTAACGAAGCTGATTCTCGCTTTGTTCGTGTCGCCGCCAAGCGCTTCCGCCGGGCCGAGAATTAGGTCTATCGTGGAATCTGCGGCGAGAAGCCCGTCGATTGAAGTCATCGCGTTAATAACGAAATCCGGCCCTTCGACTTTCATAACGCCGATCTTGATATCCGCAAAAATCGAAACGGCTGCTGCGATACAGAATATGATTATATATTTTCTCATTTTAATCGCCCTCAATCGGTTAGGGTTACTTTCACGCTCTCGCCGCCCGAGCGAATCGTGTATTCTCCGGGGGAATTTGCGCCGTTCCAGGCGGCTTCCCAGACAGTGTATTCGCCCTCAGGCTGAAACGTTTCTAATAGACTGCCGTCGGGATTGAAAATCTCGATTGCGCCGGTAGCGGCATAGATAAAAACAGGTCCGGTTGTAATTCGAGGCATCGCGGTTAATTCCTCGAACGCTGGGCCGGGCAGCGGTTTCGCTCGCCGAACTGGGAGTGTGTCGTGCAATGCAGGTATATTACAGTCGATAACCACCCACTCGTCGGACTCCTCGACGAAAGCCAGCGGCTCGTAGGCTATCGGCGGTCGATCTTTGCCGTAGTTATCGATTCCCATCGCGGTCCACTCCGTGCCGTAAATGTCCGCCGAGATTAGAACTGCGTCGTCTGTCACCCAACCGTCCGTAGGAATACTCCAAACTCCGGAGAGCGTGATCGGGCTGGAGTTCCAAACCCAGCGTTGCGTTCGATACGTCATCTCGGGCGTTCCCGCCGCCGACCATGTGCCGTGAGGCAAAAGCCAAAGTGGGCACGGCGGGTCCGGCGGATCGAGCAATGGCGCTAATGCGGAATTCTCGTAGCAAATCGTCGTCATCACGGCTATCGTATCGCCCGATTTCGTCGCTACAGTATCCGCGTGAATTGTCGTATCGCGCGTTTCAACGTGGCTCGAGTAGAGACATTTTCTCCTGATACGATACATTTTCCCGCTCGGAAGGAATATCGGTGTCGAGTTATAATTCACCCCGTCGATATTCTCGGGGCAGGATGATGCCCAGATATAGCAGGTCTCCTGTATCGCCATATATCGCAACGAATCCAGATAGGTCGCAGCATCGACGTCGGTGGCGTTACTTGAATCGTATGGATAGGCTACGAATCCGAGGCTGTCGTTTTCCCAAATAAGGTTAATAATAGGATGCCCCAGCGTCGTGCCGTCCCGTCCGCCAAAAGCGAACTCCGGGAACAGAATAATGTCGATACCGTCGATATTCTCGACAGCTTCAACGCCCCGTAAATACGAGCTTTCCGAGCAAGTGTTCCGGTCGTAGCTCATGTAACCGCGAATAACGAGAACTCTCACCGGCACGCAAAGCGCAAGCGTTGCCGTCAACAAAAGTGCAATCGTAATTTTATTTTTCATATTCCCTCCGTTGTTTCGAAACATATAATAAATATATTGCAATCTAATTGGATTTGCAAGCGAATATCGTATTCGAGCGGCAGGTCTTGACAAAACATTTCCGAAGGTTATATTTCAAGCTAAAAATATACGGGCTTTCGCCCTAACCCGACTGGGGGAACTATGAAGAGGATTTTTTTATTTGCATTTTTCATTTTAACGGTTTCCACTATTGTTTCGATAGCTCCAGGTGATTTCTCCGGTTTTGGGTGGACAACACCGAATTATACTACGATTCCCACAAACGTTGAAATGACAGACGCTTTGCTCGACCTGATCGACGAGACCGGCGTGCCGTGGCAGGGGAGATGGAACCCCGAAACAGGTTTGCCACATCGCCTTTTCTCCGGTGGAAATAATTTTCCGATAAGCGATTCCGCCGATCTCGTGCGCAAATGCAACAATTTTATAGACGATCACCCGCGAATGTTCGGTCAGGTGGGTTCCGACGAGCTTCGCCCATTATCGATCGAATATCGCAACAAGATTTGGTTCGCCATTTTCGAACAAAACGCCCACGGTCTTCGCGTAGATGGTGCCCGCGCGGATTTCCGCGTGAAAAATGGAAAGCTTGCGTTCTTCGGCGCAGACCTCGTTCCCGATCTTGCAGCCGTTACGGTTACAGCTATCTCCGCTACACAAGCCGTCGCAGTCGCCCACAACGATTTCGATTTTATCGAATACGAGACCGAGCTTGTCTATTTCGCTTCGATTGCTGGCACCCCGGCATGGAGAATCACCGCGCACAACGATTCGCCCCAACATGAGTGGGTAATCCACGTCCACGCAGAATCGGGCGAAATTATCGCCGCATACGACGATATCCGATACGAAGTCTATGGAACCGTTTATGGCAATATCCACCCTATGTATGGCAGCGAAATCCCCGTTGAACGCACGCTGCCCTACCTTTTTGTCGGCCTTTCGGGATACACCGCCGACACATCGGACGCCTCAGGCGAATACTGGATAGATATCGACCCAGGCTCCGGTTGGGATATTTCCGGTAAGCTTGAGGGAAGATTTGACAAGGCGATCCCGATAGGCGATCTTGGAGCGGAAATTTTCACCCCTGCGAACGATTCGGTAGTAGATTTGGTCTTCAATACGCCGGAAGCAGACCTCGACGAGATGGATGCGTATTATCACATTAATGTCGTTCATAGTTGGATTAAGATCGTCGAACCGGAATTCACGGGTATGGACTATCAGGTGCCGGTTTACGTCCGCGAGACGGAACCGCCCTGCCCGAATAACGCATACTGGGACGGCTACGCGGTGCATATGGGTGCCGGTGCCGGTGGCTACGATAACTGGGGCTATTACGCCGATGTCTATTATCACGAGTATGGCCATGGTATAACCGATAAAGTATATCCCGGCGGGACGTTGCCATATACGGGGCAATCGGGTGCTATCGACGAGGCTTGCTCGGACTATACGGCTTGCACGATCACAAACGAACCGGATATCGGCGAGGGCGGCCTGCTTGGCGGCGGAGGTATGCTTCGGAGTATGGACAACGATTTTGTCTATCCCGACGATTGGGAGGACGAAGTCCATGCGGACGGACGCATTATCGGCGGCGCTTTCTGGGATACGAGAGTCGCGCTGGGAGCGAGTTGGACGGATACGCTTATTCATTTTGCCAAATACGGTGCGCCGGAGGAATTCGAGGCGTATCTCGATGAGATTCTACTCGTGGATGACGACGACGGCAACTTACTCAACGGCACGCCAAATTTCATGGCAATATTTCAGGCTTTCCGCAACCACGGAATAGGTAATTTTAACGTGAAAATCTTGCATAGGCCATTACCCGATACCGAAGATACTATTGGACCGTATTATGCTAAGTGCTTTGTATCGAGCACATTACCACCGGAAGAATCGAGTATAGAATTAAGTTTTTCCACCGATGATGGTTCTACTTGGGATGTTATCTCAATGCTTTCGACCGGTATCGAACGCGAATTCGATTGTTATATTCCGGGGGGATTTTCAGCGGATGACTATATATACTACATCTCGGCTTGCGACACTGTGGGCATTTGCGCTACCGTTCCCGATTCCGCGCCGGATTATTTCTTTAGCTTCCATGTTGGCACGGACACCATCCCGCCTTTTATTAAACACGTGCCACTAACCCCACTTGCCGCCGATGCCGCGCCGTATTCGGTCGAATTCAATGTTGTGGACAATCTGGGCGTCGGTCAGGTCCTTGTTATATGGAACATTAATAGCGCAACCGATGAAACCGTATTTGTCTCTCCAGATACGCTCGGAAACTGTATTGCCGCCATAAATCCGCCACTCGTTGTTGCGGGAGATTCAATCGGATACTACATCCTTGCCTGTGACTCCGCTGCAATCCCCAACTACACTCGATATCCAATAGACGACTATCATTACGTAGATGTCGTTCGGGCTATCTGGCTCGATTTCGAGGATGATGATGGCGGTTGGGCGGGTTCAACCGGTTGGGAGTGGGGAACACCAACCGCTGAAATCGGTTCGCACTCCGGCGATAATGTCTGGGGCACACTCCTCGCGACGGAATATGAATCCTCTGCGGAATACGTCCTCTCTACCGGGGCTTATGACCTATCCGACTGGTCGTCGGCTACTTTGGAAATGTGGAATAATTTCAGTTGCGAAGCTCTTTTCGACGGTGGCAATGTATGGGTCAGCTCCGACGGCGGAATGCGCTGGTATGTTGCGACTCCGATTGGCGGATATCCAAGCGTTTGGGTCGATGCGTTGCGCGAACCGGGTTTCACCGGCGAATCCGGTGGTTGGAAGAAATTTATTTTCGATCTGACGCCGTTTATGTCGGGCCCATATGGCTACCTTGCTTTCAGATTTGTTTTCAAATCGAATGATAGCTACGGCGGCCACGGTTGGTTCATCGACGATTTCGCAATACTCGAGCGCCAGATTATCCTACCGCCCGGACGCCTGATAGCGGAATCCGGCCACGACGGCACCGTGCCGCTGCATTGGAAACAACCCGATCCAACGGGAACCGGCGGTTCTCGCAGCCCAACGGAATATCTCGGATACAACATTTACCGCGCCGACACCTCCGGCGGATATTCATCGACGCCCGTGAATGCAAGCCCCATCGACGACACGCTGTATAACGATTCGGGCGTTGTCAACGAGAACACGTATTACTATCGCGTAACTACGGTTTACGCGGAGGGCGAAAGCGATCCGACCGCAGAAGAATACGCGACGCCGTTCAACGCGCGAGCCTCGATATGGCCGGATAGCTTGTATATAGTGGTCGAGCAAGGCCCTGACGATTTCGATACGATTATTACAATCGCTAATATCGGTAGCGGCTGGCTTGACTTCGACGTTATCGAATACACTTTCCGGCCGGACTCTCGCGGCCCTATAGCGCGTCCGATATCACCCGATTTCGATCTTTTGGACCTTCTACGAAGAATGTGGGATGCCGGAGCAATCGAATTGCCAACGGAGACTGCAACAATGGTGCCGCCCAGCCCGGATTCGTGGAGACATATCATACACGACCCGGACGAGATATTCGTGTCACGAGACATCCGCGATATATACGCCCAGCACGACGTCGATAATATCTGGCTCAAGTTCGATTCCTATGGCCCGATAGGTTCTCCGGGCGATGAATACGCGGCCGGCTTCGCGTTCGATATCGACCTCGATCCATCCACCGGCAGCCCCGACTTTTCCGGCGTAGAGTATCTCGTCGCTACGGGCGAGCTGCCCTTTCCCATCGATGGCGTTATCCTGCAATATGATTCTACCAGCGAGTTTGGTTTCGATATGGCCGGATTCCCGCATTGGATAATCAATACCTTCGACTCGATAGGCATCGGCATAGCGAAATCGGATATCGAGAATCCGCCATCTTCGTATGTAATGGCCGCGATTATCAGCAACCTAACGAGTATCCCGATCCCGGATGATTTCGCCCCGGATTTAACCGATGAGCCGTTCACTTACGTTCTCACCGATGCCTGGTGGATTTCCGAGGATCCGCTGGAGGGAACCGTTTCCGTCGGATCGCCGCAGGAAATCGATATAAGTATCGCCGTTCCGTATCTTTCGCCCGGCGAATACTATGCCTGGCTAATGATCGAGACCAACGACCGCACGGAGCCTGACCACATTGTGCCGGTGGTTTGCGTCGTTAATCCCGCCGGAATCGGGAACGCGGAGAAACCTGTTACTCTCGGTCTTGGAACGCCGACACCGAATCCGTTTAATGCGAACTGCAAAATAAGTTTCTCGACAGCGGGCGGGAAAATCGAGCTCGAGGTTTTCGATATAATGGGTCGCGATGTCAGAACCTTATATTCGGGCAACCTTGCTGCAGGCCGTTACACCGCTTATTTCGACGGCAGGGGAGACGATTCCCGCGAGCTTCCCACGGGAATTTATTTCGCAAGGTTATCCCACGAAAACGGGACTATCACGCGGAAGATGTCGCTCGTGAAATAGCCGATACAGAGTGTGTCTATCGCGTAGGTATCCGAAGGATATTATCAAATGACTACTATCGAGCCGGTAAAAAGTAAAAACGATCTGGGCGATTTCGTTCAAGTTCCATTTAATATCTATAAATACAGCGATATGTGGGTTGCGCCCCTTCGCACGGAGCAATATAAGGAACTCGGCCGGTCGCGGAATCCATTTTATAAACATGCGGAAGCCGAAATGCTTGTTGCGCGGCATGGGAGAAAGCCGGTTGGCCGCATCGCAGCGATTGTGGACGAAACATGGGTGGAAATCCACGGCGAAAAAGCCGCGTATTTCGGATATTTCGAGTGCGAAAACGACAGGGGTATGGCCAACGCCCTTTTCGACGCAGCGCTCAACTGGGCGGAACGACAGGGGTGCACCCGCATTTTTGGCCCAATGTCCCCGAACCAGAATGGTATTGCGGGTCTTCTGGTAGATGGTTTCGACGATCCACCGATGATAATGATGGCTTACAATCCACGTTTCTACGTCGAATTGATAGAAGGCTACGGTTTCCGCAAATGGAAAGACCTTTTTGCGTGGAAGATTACGGGCGATGAAGTCCCGGATAGGCTATCGAAGATAGTCGATAAGCTGCAGAAGCGCGGACGGTTTACGGTCAGGAAACTCGATATGAGCGACTGGAGCGAAGAGATCGCGAAAGCGCGCGCGATTTACAACGAATTCGAGCAGGTTAACAATATATATACGCCCATGACCGTCGAAGAATTCGATTTACTTGCCAACGACCTCAAAATGATCGTCGATAAAGACCTCGTGTTTTTCGCCGAGGTCGATGGCAAAACGGTCGGCCTGTCTATCGCCGTCCCGGACGCTAATATAGCCCTTAAAGCCGCTCATGGCAGGCTTTTCCCGGTAGGCATAATCAAGCTCTTACTCGCGAAGAAAAAAATCGACCGCCTTCGCGTAATTGCGATGGGAGTGATAGAGGGCTATCGCAGTCGGGGTATAGACCTCGTATTCTATTATAACACATATGTTAACGGACTTAGCAAGGGCTATCACATGGCCGAAATGTCGTGGGTCGATGAAGACAACGATGCAATGAACAACACCGCGAAAAAAATGGGCGCGGAATGCTATAAAACATACCGGATTTACGATTATAAACTATAATGCGCATTTTGGTTACAGGGGGAACCGGGTTCGTCGGCTCACATATAGTCGAAAAACTTCTCGATGATAAACACGAAGTTATTGTCGCAAAACGCCGAACATCGGGTCTTGAGTGGTTGCCGGTCGATAAAATCGAGCTAATCGATGCCCCCGTGACCTCGCCGGAACCACTCGCGGAAATATTGCCCGATATCGACGCCGTAATCCACGTAGCCGGTATTACGAAAGCTAAATCCCGCGCGGATTACTTCAAAATCAATGCCGATGGTGTTCGCGGAATCCTCGAATTGTGCGATAAACACGCCGGGCGAATGCAAAAGTTCATACTCATGTCGAGTCTTGCGGCGGCAGGCTGCGGTTGCAGTCTAAGCGGTATTAATGAAACCACGCCCGAAGCCCCATATACGGCTTACGGCGAGAGCAAACTCGCCGGGGAGAAAGTAGCCCTTGAGTTCGCTGGGCGGTTTAAAATAGGCATCCTGCGGCCGCCTGCGGTTTATGGCCCACGCGACTCGAATATTTTCGTTTATTTTAAGCTAATAAATCGCGGCTTTCTTCTGTTTATCGACGATGCCGCGAAGGAGTTTTCTCTAATATATGTGAAAGACCTGGCCAAAGCCGCCGCCTTAATGCTCACGACGGACTTTGAATCCGGCGCTAGATATTTCGTTACCGACGGCGAAATCCACACATGGCACGAGTTTGGCGACGCGATAGCGAATGCGTTAGGCAAAGAACCGGTAAAAATAACGATTTCGTCGTGGTTAGCGTGGCCGGTAGCGGCGGTATCCGAGTTGGGAGCGCGCCTCAAAGGCAAGGGTGCAATACTTTCCTTCGACAAACTCCGCGAGATGCGGGAGAACTGGGTTTGTGATGGCTCCCTCATTACCCGCGAGCTCGGTTTCCACGCGCAATATGGCATTTTAGGCAGCGTTAAAGAAACTGCAATATGGTATAAGGAAAACGGTTGGATAAAATAATTAAATGAATTGCTGAAAAACGGCGAATTTGAGATTATCAGAATAAATCCAAAGCTAAAAATCTAAATGTCAAATGAAGACTAAAATTAAAAATTCAAATGAAGTCAAAAGCGCCAGATAACCTCGTGCTTGCACATATTGTCATTCCCGTGAAAACGGGAATCCAGCTACACGCCCGAAATCCTGGATTCCCGATCGGGGTCGGGAATGACAGATTGAGATTGCCGGTTTTAAAAACAAAATCGCCTGTCATTGCGAGGAGGGAGTGGCCCGACGTGGCAATCTCCTCGAATGCAACGAGATTGCCGTGACCTTCGGCCTCGCAATGACGGTCAGGCAATCTCTAAACTATAACTTGAGATAAATATGCATAATACATTAAAGAATATATTGTTAGTAATATTGTTAATTTGCATAGCCCTTCTCGTGTTCTTTCTCTATAGGTTCCATTCCGAACGTGCCGATATTATCCGAGATTGGGCGAGGATGAGTGTCGAACTTCAGCGGCATCGTGAAGACACGGATTCGCTGCGAAATGCCGCAGATTTCCTCGCACAAGCCGCAGAACGATTGCAAATACAACTGGATATGGGCGAAGAACCCGGTTATTACCTCGTTGTAGATACGGAAAGTAAAACTTTCCTCTTGAAAAAAGGGAATATTATTATAAGAGAAGGCCTTTGCGGTGTCGGTAAGGGATTTACAGCTCGCGGATCGCGAAGCTGGAATTTCGAAACCCCCAAAGGCGAACGTCGGGTGGTAAGCAAAAAAACCAATCCCGCATGGAACAGGCCGGAATGGCATTGGCAGGAACAGGGCCGGGCCGTCCCCGATGATTTCATTACTTTCAGCCCGAGTATGCCGGAATCTGAGCGTCGAGAGTCATATCGCATTCTCTCGGAACGCGAAAAAAACCTCGTTCGTTCGGTGCCGGGGGCGCTCGGACGTTACAGCCTCGGGCTTGGCGACGGCTATTACATCCATTATGGCAAGGGTCTCGGTCAGGCGCAATCCCACGGCTGTATTCGAGTTGGTTCTGACGATTTAGAGGCGATTTTCCGGGTTCTGGAGGTTGGCGATCCGGTTTTCATTTACTGATTTTCTGCTCCATAGAGGACGCAACTGTTGCGGCCCTTCTCTTTTTTCGCAATATAAAGCGCTTTATCCGCCTGCTCGATAAGCATTTCCGGCTTACCCTTCTCCTCCGGTCTAATACAGGATACTCCGCTGCTAATTGTCACATAATTGCCGGCGGTGCTGTTTAAGTGCTCGAAGCGCAAGGATTCGACCTTATCGCGAACATCCTCTGCAAGCTTAAAAGCCTCCTCGGGCGGTGTATTCGGGAGAACGACAACGAATTCCTCGCCGCCGTAGCGAGCGACCAGATCCGAAGAGCCGATGAATACCCCCATTAAAGTATCTGCAATGGCCTTCAGGCATTCGTCGCCAATTTGATGACCATAAGTGTCGTTGTAAGATTTGAAACAATCCACATCGGCCATGATAAGCGACAATGGCGTTTTGGTTTTTCGAGATTTGCTCCATTCCTTCGGTAGATACTCGTCGAAAAGGCGCCGGTTTGATATTCGTGTTAAACCGTCCAGATTCGCCAGACGACCAAGTTCCGCATTGACCGCCTGAAGTTCCTCCGTGCGCTCGGCTACCATATCCTCGAGTTGATGCGAGTATTTTACGAGTCTGGTTTTTGCCTCCTCGAGTTCCGTAATAACAGATGCGAGATGATACTCCCTCGCTTCGACCTTGACCATCATCATACTAAACGATTCGGCGAGTTGCGCGAGTTCCTTAGGGAATTTACCGCCCGAAGTGATTGAAAACAGTCCTCGAACATCGGAACTCTCGTATTTACCCTGTGAAATCTGTTTACACAGTGCTTCGAGTTTCTTTATCAACTGCCGTATATCACCAGCTCCTACCATGATATCATAAGATATGCAATCTAATGCCATGGTCAAGCATTCTTTTTAAGCCGAGTTTTTCTTTACTAATTGGCGATTTACTTTTTTAGTGGACGTAGATAACCTCACTGTTTTGCGCCTCGGGCGAGGGAAACACGGGAATGTAGGACTACGAATATAGATGGATCGATGTCGTTGGTCCGCGCATTGGAAATCTATCCGATTTGCCTTCGAATAACCTCCAGTCGTTCTCTCGATGGCGGATCGGATTCAAAGAACGACTCCAACCGCTCGCAGACATATTCCTCGCAAAACGCGCAGTTATCGAGATTTCGCGCGCGCGCGCATTTTCGTATTACGCATCCTGCGCATTCAACGAAAAGCCTGCCGCCGTCAGTTTTACAACCGTCGCAATCGGTTATTTCTTCAGGCGTATAGTTCATACTGTATTCCTCGACGCAAATACGGGCGATGTCGATTCTCTTTGCAGCCCTCTCGTCGGGATCCTCGATTCTGGTTGCGATGTAAATCGGGCAGTTTTCACAAATTAAACCGCAGTAAGCAGTAGTTTCATCCATTTCGAACTGCCTCCTCGAAATTTAGAAAGATTATAATCAATAAAGTTCTGAATAATAATAAACCGTCAAATATTTGTCAATATCGATTACGTTTAATAAAACCACAGAAATTTCTTGAATAATTACATGTGTCTATTATATTGATAATTCATAGTCTGTTTGATTTGAGAAAATTCCGGTGGAGAAAAACTAAATGCGAATGAACATAAGCAGTTCTATCTTCTTGATTATGGCGATGTTAGCTGCTTCATGTTTCGCTGCTTTCGATGGACCTTCGGATTGGAGCGCGAGCCAGGGCCACGCTGCTACGGCGATATGCGCCGGGCCTTCCGCTTTTTGGGGGAATCCCTCCGGGATCCTAAGCGTTCAAAGTTGGGGAGTTTCCGCAGATTGGCATCGCGAATGGGAAATGGATCAACTCTCCACGGGACGGCTTGCCGGAGTGCTTGCCAGCGATTGGGGCACATTAGCAATCGGCGGTTCTTTTACAGGGGATTCTGATTTATTTACGGAGAACATTATCGGGATAGCTTACGGCAGGCAGTTCTGGAAGGTTAATTGCGCCTTAAAAACAAATATCGGAATGGCTAAGACGTGCAACTGGAGCGCAAATGCTTTTATGATAGGCGTCGGCGCGGATTATCCCACCGGAAAAGTCGTTACTCTCGGGCTATGGGCCGATAATATTACAGCCTCGAAACTCGACGGCAACCCGCTTCCCGTCAGAGGCGCGGTTGGATTAGCGTATCGGCCAACCGATTGGGTAAATATCTACGCCGATTATTATATAGAGGACGATTATCCGGCTACAATGCGATTTGGACAGGAAACGATTATTGCCGACCCCGTGTCGATTCGCGGTGGCGTGAATTTCCGACCGAACAGCTATCATCTGGGTATAGGTATATTGTATCGCGATTTTGAGCTTACATGGTCATATCTCGCACACCCGGAGTTGGGTTCCAGTTTGATGTTCGGCATGACATACGAAAGGTAATTTTGCTCGATATCGATAGACATAATCACCTCGAAGATTCTGCGCTAATATCTTGTGCTGTAAGGAATTCGCATACTCGCGGACGGAAGTATAACGAATCCGCCCATCGCTATCGACCGCCATTCGAACGCGACCGCGAGAGGATAATAAACTGTAGCTCATTCCGAAGATTGACATACAAAACTCAGGTTTTTGTTAACCATGAAGGCGACCATTTTCGCACGCGCCTGACCCATACTCTAGAAACGGCTACAATTGCCCGCGCTATAGCTTTTGCGCTAGGTCTTAACAGCGAACTTTGCGAGGCGATAAGCCTTGCGCACGATCTCGGCCACACGCCCTTCGGCCACACCGGTGAAGAGGTGTTGAACGATCTTTTTATAGACATCGGTGGGTTCGAACATAACCGGCAGAGCCTGCGAGTAGTGGATTCGCTGGAAATTCGCTATCCCGAATTTGACGGTCTCAATCTAACTTACGAAACCCGCGAGGGAATTCAAAAGCACGTAACACGCTACGATTCAGCGCCAGACAACGACGAATTCCCGGAAAAATGGGCGACGCTCGAAGCCCAAATTGTAAGCATCGCGGACGAAATCGCATATATGTGCCACGACATCGACGACGGCATATATTCCGGTCTTCTCGATTTAGAGGAAGTCGAGCATGAGTTACCGCTATGGAACAAGCTGGCCGGAAAGGTCCGTGTAGATTACCCAAAAATCGGCGCGGAATTGCTACGCAAGGAAACCGTGCGGCGGCTAATAGATATCGAAGTTTCCGACGCGATTGAAGAAACTGACCGCAGAATCTCGTTATATAATCCGCAAAGCCCCGATGAGGTTAGGAAACTCGATACGAGGCTTGTATCTCATTCTGAGAAGATGTCCACTCAGAACGAGATTTTTGGTTCGTTCTTGTTCGACAGGCTGTATCGTCATTACAAGGTTCTTCGGATGAGCACGAAGGCTCGTATGATAATCGAAGCGCTTTACGGTTATTATATGGAGGATGATCGGCAACTTCCGCGCGGCAGCAAACATCGGATCGAGCGGGACGAGGAGAAGCGTGTCGTGATAGCGGATTATATTGCGGGTATGACCGATCGATATGCGATGAATGAGTATAAGAAATTCACCGATCCTTTTGAGAAATTACTTTAAGTAAGATAAATAACAATATGATAATTAATCTATTACAGGAGGAAAAATGAAAAATGTGTTGTTGGCGACTATAATCTTAGCGTTGGCCTTCACGGCATTTGCACGGGACGCCGAGACTACTACATATCAAGCCCTGATGAATGACTTTTCCGATGGCAGGATATCGGTCGATACCTATGTCGAGAACTTGATACTTTCGGTTAAAGCCCCGGAGAATTTAGCGCCCGAATATCGTGGTTTAATTACAGGTTACAGCGGGACATTGCCGTTGATCGAGGCGTATAACCACCTCGAAGAACTCTCTGATGAGGCCGCCGCGAGGCTACGCCCGATGATGTCACGTCCCTACGGCCTATCTCAAACCTATTCGACTACTCACTTCAAATTCCACTATACTACTTCCGGCGGCGATGCCACGACTACGAGTTTTGTTTCCCAGATGGGGACCGCATTCGAGAATTCCTGGACACATATTGTGGCGATGGGCTTTGCGACCCCACCATCCGACGGCTCCGGCGGCGGCGACAGTAAGTATGACGTCTATATCCGTAACCTATCGAGCGGAATCCTCGGCTACTGCGAACCGGAATCCAACGTTCCCGCAACTTCCTGGAATGACGCAACCAGCTTTATCAATATGCGCAACAGCTACTCGGCATATAGCTATACTCCGGTGCAACTTATGCAATCGACCGCAGTGCACGAGCTGTTCCACGGTTTTCAGATGGGTTATGACGCCAGTGAATCGCCCTGGTTCATGGAGGTTTCGTCGGTATGGATCGAGGATGATATGTATCCGACTTACGACGACGAACACGCCTTCCTATCCGACTTCTTCAATAATCCGGATGTTACAATTACGACATACAATGGTTCTCACGAATATGGAAGCTACCATCTAGCAACATATTTAACCGATGAATTCGGTGTTGGAACTATGTTCGAAATCTGGGATGAATGCAAATGGGTAACAGTCCTCGCAGCCATTCAGGGGATTGCGTCGGACCACGGTTCCTCGCGCAACGCGGCTTTCACGGAGTTTTTCCAGTGGAATCTATTCACGGGAAGCCGGGCGGGGTTAGGTCATTACGACGAGGGCGCGGATTTCCCGAGCATCCATATAGAGGACGTCGTTTACCCAAGCGATTATCCCGTGACCGGTGGTGGAAGCTCACATTGGCCCGACCATCTTGCCTCAAACTATTTCCAGTTGAATATCCCCGGCGGCGCTTCCGGACCGTTTTCGATTTCATTCGATGGCGCGGATGGCGGCGTCTGGTCGGCGCAAGTTATTTTCCCCGGAACTTCGACCTACTCTTTCCTGGATATCCCGTTAGACGCTTATGGCTACGGCTATATAACGATAGAGGATTCGATTTATTCGACTTTCAGCGATGTCTATCTCGTTGTCGGGATGCTTTCGACATCCGGAAATGATTGGCATTTCAGCTATTCCGCCGTTTTCGATACGATAGTCCCGAGCTACAACCCGCCGCGAAACCTCGTCGCAACAAGCGGAGTTGCCGGTTCGGTACCGCTGGTCTGGGATCCGCCGGTAGGTGGCGGAACCGGTGGCGAGGAGGAGATTTTCTACGACGATGGAGTTGGCGCTGTATATTATCCATCTTCCGCATTCGGTTCGACAAATATTACCGAATACGTTAAATTTACTCACACCGCGCCGTGCACGCTGATTACAGCCAAGTTCACGGCTTATTCGGCAAGCACATACAGCAATGTCGGCGTGCGTGTTTGGGGCGAATCCGGGACGGATTCGCCCGGAATCGAAGTAGGGACGGCGCGTTCGACACTACCGACCGGCGGTGTTTGGACGGAATACGACCTGAGCTCCGAGAATATTGCGTTACCGGCGGGTGATTTCTTTATCGGAATCGACCGCAGCACCGACGGCGAAACCGGCATTCCGGCGGACGATTCGACTACCGTTGACAGAAGTTTCGCAATCGTGGATGATTCACTCCTCTATACAATACCTTCGGATTATATGATTCGTGCGGTTGTGAAAGCGGGGGCGAGGTGTTACAGCCTCGCGCCGGGTGGAAGATTCCGCCCGCTTAATCCAATGGACGGATACGCAATCGCGGGAGTTATCGATGCGCCGGTTCTCCTGGATGAGCCTGTTACACCGCCGGAACCGAGAACTCGCCCGACGGAAACGCCGACGAATTACATAGTCTATCGCAGCAACACTATGGGCGGTCCGTGGACAACCGCTATTGCATACCCGACGACCGAGGAGTATGACGATATGGCCGTAACCGACGGCAATACATACTATTACGTCGTTAAAGCGCAATACGCCGGCGGGAACAGCGGACCGTCAAATCAGGCAAGCGCCACACCCGGAGCGGGTTCCGGCCCCGATTCAACCGGATACGAGCTTATTATGAACGCAGATACTGCGGCAATGTCTCTCGGTATCTGGATGGCCGACGGTTGGGCGGAAGTGCTCCATGTCGATAATCCGGCAAAATTAATAAGCCTCGTATATGCCATCTATACGACCGGATCGGGCGCATATCGCCCCGGATTACACCACTGGCAGGATAACAGGATAGTCGGCGAACTTCTCCCGCGTATCGAAGAGGATTGCGGCGGCAGCATGTCCGACACCGGTTGGACATACTATGTTTACGATGTCGAGCTTTACGACCAATTCGTGAACGGCGATTTCGTAGTCTCGATGCGGCAGGTTGTAGGCAACGAGTTCATTGTCCACGAACCAGTGGTGGCCACAGATAATGAATTCCTCTATAACGACAGCCTTGATTTCTGGTATCATCCCGACACCGGTGTTTTCTATATCGGCGCGATTGTCGAGTATGTCGATACGATGCAACTTTATACAATTTCCGGCAATGTATTTCTTGCCGGTGGTTCGGGCGGAAGCCCTCCGCCATCCGACCTTTCAGGTAGCATCGTGAGCATTCAAAGTCTCGGAATAGCGGAAACGACCGACGCGTCGGGGTATTACGAAATCGACTCGCTCGAACCGGGAACTTATATGGTCAGTGCGAGCCGTATCTGGTATGACCCGCTCTCCGAGCTGATTTCCGTTGGCAACGATGTAGTCCGGAACTTCAACTTAATACCGTTCAACCTGCCGGTCAATCCGCCGAGATTCGTGTCCGCGCGGAGTTTCGAGGACGGACAGGTAACGCTGAACTGGCTCGGTCCGGTCGGAAGCCCCGGGACGGAAGAATGGCTTATCGATTGGGAACCCGATTCTATGTATTGGTATAGGGCGGGTTTGAGTTCGGGTTCCGTCGAATGCCATATGTTCAGTATTTGGGCGCCTTGTTCGCTGAAAACGGTGCGTATAGCATTTTACGACTCGGTTGGAACATATGATAATATCGATTTCCATATCTGGGCGGACGACGGCTCCGGCTTTCCCGATTTCACCGACGACATGATTACGCCGGTCAATATCTCTCCGACTCCATACAGTCCAACAGCGGGATTCCAATTCACTATGATAAACCTCGATAGCCTCGGTCGTGACCTGGAGCTGTTTCCCGGAGAGAGAATACACGTTGGTGTCGAGCATATTACGTCTCACCCGAGTATAATTCAGGATAACACTATCCCAATGGCAACTCCGACTCCGAGTAAAATCTACGATGCCTCATCCGGTATGTGGGATACCGAAATGACCGATTTCCTGATCGAAGCTTACGCCGAATACTTCGAATATGCCGGTCGCCCGATGCCGCCCGATGCTGAAGTTAGCGAGCTTAGGCGTCACAATCGATTCGCTTCGAGAGTTCCGCTAGGCGCAACGCCGAGACCGAGACCGATGGAAGGCACGACTGTCGAATTCTACGATATATATCGCACGGACGATTTATCAGATACTACGACATTTGACCTTATCGTTTCCGCGCCGGGGGACAGCAATCGCTGGGTTGATGCTACAGTCACGAACGACCAGTGGTATTATTACTACATAAAAACCCACCAATCCCACGGCATTTCGGATAGATCGACCTACGTTTGGGCTTATCCGAAAACCGATATCGATTCGGCGCACGTCCTTCTTGTCGATGACGACGGAAGTAGTTGGGCCGGCGGCGTCGATGAGTCCTGGGCATACATTCAAGCAATGCTCGATGCTGAAGTCGCATTTAACGGCTACGATATTTCATGGCCGTATGGGGCCAGCCCCGAGTTGTCTGAGCTTACCGATCACGATGCGGTCATCTGGTGGACGGGTATACTTGCGTCGGATAGCACGACTCTATCGCCATCGGATGAGACTCTAATCGAGAATTATCTCTCTACCGGGGGAAACTTCGCCCTGTTCTCGCAGGATTATCTCTGGGATCGCTATAATTCCGGTTTCGGTCCTTCCGATTTCCCATCGGTAGAACTCGGATTGGATTCGGCGGTTCAGGATTACTGGAACATCAGTAGTTCGGAGGTCGCGGCGCTTACCGGCACTTTCGGCGGGCCTTTCGATGGCATGAACTTCATGATCTCCAGTCCGTTCGGCAATTTCGATCTCTGGCCCGATCTGCTTGCCGGCGATTCCGCACTGGCATATATAAACGACGGCTCGCTTTCCGGCACGGCGATTTGCGGGAAGAAGGGGGTAGGTTTCAAAACTCTCTTCTCGACCGTGCCGCTTTCGGCGCTAATAGATACTACCGATCCTTGCACGAAGGAAGAATTCGTCTTGAGGATTCTGGACGATTATTTCGGCCTGTTCGGTCCGGCGAATGTCGAATTCGAGTTCGATATCGGTAGGGGCTGGAATATGCTTTCCGTGCCAGTGCAGCTTACTGACTGGTCGCCTGCCGCCGTTTTCCCTGGGCACATCTCTCCGATATACAGATTCGATCCGGTATCGACGGATTATACAACCGTCGATTCGATAGTGCCCGGGGAAGGCTATTTCGTTCTGTATTTCGCAGACACGACTTTCAGCTTCACCGCACCGCCGGTCGAGGCTGTATCCGTTGACTTAGGTCGCGGGTGGAATCAGATAGGTGGAATCTACTCGGCGCTTTCAATTCCGTTTAGCTCTGCGGTATTCACACCGGATATGTTCGTTACGGGCAATTTCTTCAGTTGGAACGGCGCCGATTATTTAGCCGCGACGGATTTCGACGCCGGTTCGGGTTATTGGGCGTTAACTTCCGCAACATGCGTGTTCTCGATGTCTTCTTCACGATGCACTCGCGAAGATCCGGAGCCGACGACAATAGAATTGGCTCTGGACGGAGCGCTGTTGAATATCGGAATTGGCGAAGAGGTTACCGGATTTATGCCTCCCGCAGCTCCGACGGGATCGGGCGCGAGAGCCTGGCTGGTCGAGGACGGCGAAAAATGCCTCGTTTCAGTGAAGGAATCCGGGACGTGGACTTTGCATATCGAGGACGATATGGAACTAACGTTCCGCAATTCAACAACGGATATCTTCGTTCTCACGGACGGCGGCGAAAGCCACGAGATAACCGGTTCGGGCAGCGTTTCGCTGAAAGCCGGCGATTATACGATCTCCGCGAAATCGCTACCGACGGAGTTCGCGCTGGCTCCGGCAGTGCCGAATCCGTTCAACGCGACGACCGCAATCGGTTTCGAGTTACCGCGAAATTCGGAGATAACTCTCGATATATACGACGTCTCGGGACGCAAAGTCCGTATGCTTGCGAATGGCGAATACGATGCCGGGATTTATCGCGCGGTCTGGGATGGTCGTTCCGATTTCGGCGCGGAACTCCCGAGCGGCCTATATTTCTATCGCCTGCAAACCGAAGCGGGATTTTCGCAAACAAGGAGGATGTTGCTCGTTAAATAATTGGACACCGAGCGAGCGCAATGAAAAAAAGTATAGTTATAATAGCGTTAGTTGCAATTATCGCGCTGACAGGATGCGGGCCAAAATACCGCCTCTATTCGGTAGCCCTGTTAGATAGATATCCGCAAACCGCCTATGGCATGATGGAAATCGCGGATACTTTTCGAGTGCATTCGGTCAGCGTTGTCGAGGAAGATGGTATCGAGGCTGTTCTTGGCGAGAGAGAGTTTTTCGCGCAGCAGATGAAGCTTTGCGCGAGTTATCGTCGGGAACGCCTCGATAATGCGGTCACTCTCGGTAAGGAACTCGGTGTCGATGCCGTGATTTTTTCGAGCCTACCCCCGGTGGGATTGAAAACAGTGCCGCGACCTTGTCCGGCAGAAAATTTAATCTCCTTTTTTATCATCGATCCGCCGATGGTTCTTTTCGAAGTGACTAACTACGATGATTTTCTCTATAACATGACCGTTATTGACTGGGAGGAGGTTGTCAAACCACCGCCCGAACCGGAGGATTTCACGGTCGCGCTGGATGAAGAAATCGAATATGCCGGTTTGAAAATCAGGATCGAGCGCAACGACGGCCAATATGATAGCGATGTTGCTACGACAAAGCAGTCCGATGACTTGGGAAACGATAGCGAAAACGACGAGATCGAACGGCAAAGCGAATCCCGCAAAACGTCGGAACGAACCGTCGAGTTTGAAGATGAATCCGAAACGGAACAAATGTCGCGCAACGCACCCGAAATCGAGAGCGCGAATATAGGATTTGAAAGCGACGATGTCGATACCGTAAAATCGGACGAAAAGCCGGGAGGGGAAGCGGAGAAAGCCGAGACCGCCCCGTGGCTGTTTGTCGTTGAGAAAGACTATCATATAATCTTATCGACCGCGTTCGAGTCTCAGATTGCGGATGAGATAAAAGGCAAGCTGCGCTACGATGTCACTGCAACCGGCACGGGGGAAGCGCCGGAATTCGTGCTTATCTTAACCGATTTAAGGATCGATTGATCGACGGCAGGGCCGGTCCGTAGGACAGCGTGAGGTGCTCAACCGCTGGCACGCTATTTTCTACGTCCGATTAGGAATAATTGTCACATTATGTCGGACAAAAATATCGCGCCAGCGGATTCGCTTCCGTGGGCAAATTTTTCTTGACCCCAGCAATTAGAATCCGTATATTTATTAATGAATTCACGAACCGGGGGATAATATGCGAAACGCGATAATTTTTCTTCTGTTGCTGACGGCGACCATTTGCCTTGCCCAAAGCTATTTGAGCGTCCACGATTTTGGTGTCGAAGCGCGCGTGGACACGACCGTCGGCTTTTTCGGCATAGGGACATATCCCGGCGGACAATTGCTAACCTTCGACTTCCCTAATCCTACGATGTTGGGCAACTCAAATTTCATCGTTATGATAGACTCGACGAGCTACGGATTGCATACCAGCCCATTGGCTTTCACTCCCCCTACGAGTGCGATTCTCCCGGCATACCAGGAACCCGGATATCCGATAATTATCGATTCGACCAATACGATACAAAGTATGTGGTCGGTACCTGATTCGTCCGGCGGAAGCGATACAATTCGAATTAGCCAATGCTTTACACCCTTCGAGCTTGATTCTAGGGGCCTGATAAAAGTGACCTACACCATCCAGAATCTGGCAATGAGCGCGGTTTCTCACTACATCGCTCTCGAGCACAAATGGGATATCGATATCAACGGCGTAGACGACGCTCCCGTCGCTGTCCCTGGTGTTTTTGCCGATACAAATGCAGTTTATGACGTGGATTTAGGGGACCGCATGCCGGGGACGTTTATTGCAGCGGAACTGGGATTTTCGTCACCTTATGGATTAGTAGCGAGAGGGATTATTAATGTCCTCGATGCCGGGCTTAATCCACCTGACGTTTTCGCTTTTGGCGATGAGTTTGACCTAATCCCATCCAATTTCTCTATCGGCCCGAGTTTTAGCGGCGGGATTTATAGCTCTAGCGCCGCGCTCATTCGCTGGAATGATGTGCTCGTAGCGCCGGGCGAGACCTGGACGATAATCACTTATTACGGACTCGGCGAGCTAACATCCATCGCGGAGACCGCGCCGCGCCCATCCGATTTTTCGATTTCCGCCCGCCCCAATCCGTTCAATTCGACATGTCGAATTGGAATTGAGAGTGGAGAGTGGAGAGTGGAGAGTGTGGAGGTGTTCGATATAAACGGGCGACGCATCGACGTCATTGCGAGGAGGGCATCGCCCGACGAAGCAATCTCGCCGAATAATAGGTCGAGCGTCCCGCTCGACACACGGCGAGACGCCGTGTCTATTAATAATTGCGAATTCGTATGGCAACCCGACGCCGCCATCGGCTCCGGCGTTTATCTCGTTCGCGCACGTGTCGGCGAACAAACCGCGACGCGAAGGGTGGTGTATTTGAAATGAGAAACCATATCATCGCAACAATCCTGCTTCTCCTTTCGCTTTGCGCCCTTTCCGCCCTCGCCGGCTGGGAACGAACCTATGGCGGTATCGGAAATGACGCCGCTACCTCCGTAGTTCTCGGCGAAGACGGCGGATATGTTATCGCGGGTTATCGGACAGAAGGTTGGTGGGATGTCGATACGACTATCTTCGGCTCGGATACGCTTTATGATTCTACGTTCGTATCGGAGACATTGCCCTTTGCGATGAAAATTGACGAAAGCGGAGACAGCGTCTGGATGCGCACCTATGATACCGAATACTTTTACCTCAACATACTCCCCAAAATTGTCCGGGTTACCGGCAGCGGATATGCTCTTTTATTTGGCAATATGGACAAGTGTATTATTAGGACGGATAATCTCGGTAACGAGTTATGGCGTTCTACAATATCCAGTCATTACGATTATTACTTCGCCCCAACCTCGGACGGCGGCTTTGTTTTCACGGGAAAAACCGGTCCTCCATACGATATGTTGCTCGATAAAAGGGATTCGCTATGCAACCCCGAATGGACGGAGGAATACGGCGGAAGCGAGGACGAAGAAGGATACTCTGTCGCGCAAACATCCGACGGCGGGTATATAATAGGCGGTATGACCGAGACCTGGGGCAGTCATTCATATAACACATGGGTCGTCCGAACAGATTCCCTCGGTGTTGCCCTCTGGGCGAAGGTTTATGGTGAATGGGGTGCGAGATCGATAATAGAAACCGACGACGGCGGTTTTGCATTCATCGAAGATTTCTATATACTATATAGAACCGATAGCGATGGAGACACGCTCTGGACGTGTAGTTATTATTACTACAACGAATTATACGAATGTATCCAGACGTCCGACGGCGGATATATCGTCGCAGGATACACATACTCCTTCGGCGCAGGCTTGTCTGATGTCTATCTTGTTAAGACCGATGCAGTGGGCGACACAATATGGACGCGCACTTATGGCGGAAGCGACTGGGATTATGGCCACTCCGTCGCGCAGACGTCCGATGGCGGATATATTGTCGCAGGATACACATATTCCTTCGGCGCAGGCTTGTTTGATGTCTATCTCATCAAAACCGATTCCCTCGGTTTCACCGGCATCGAGGAGAGCGACGCCGCGAAACCGGCGGCATTCGCCATTTCCGCCTACCCCAACCCCTTCAATTCGGCGGTATCAATCACAATCGATTGTCATTCCCGCGAAAACGGGAATCCAGAAATAGAAATTTTCGATATTAACGGGCGACGCATCGACGTCATTGCGAGGAGGGCATCGCCCGACGAAGCAATCTCGCCGAATAATAGGTCGAGCGTCCCGCTCGACACACGGCGAGACGCCGTGTCTATTAATAATTGCGAATTCGTATGGCAACCCGACGCCGCCATCGGTTCCGGCGTTTATCTCGTCCGGGCGAAATTCGGGGACGAATCGGCATCGAAGAGAATCGTGTATTTGAAATAGATTCCGTAGGGGCACGGCGGTGACGTGCCCGCGTTAATCGGGACGGGAGACCCGTCCCCTACAATTCAATCGCCGCGTTTGCGGATTTTCGATATAGATAAAAATACGTCAAACTAACTCTAACTCATTGCTCTTTAACAAGATATAGTCGGTTCCCCGCCCGTTCCGAGCGGTTACCTGTCATAGCCGAGGAGTTCCCTGCTCTCGTCGAGCGGTTACCTATCCTCGCCGAGCAGTTCCCAGCCCTCGCCGAAGGGTTCCCTATCCTCGCCGAGCAGTTCCATGCACTCGCCGAGTGGTTACCTATCCTCGCCGAAGGGTTCCTTGCCCTCGCCGAGCGGTTCCCTGACCCAGCCGAGGGCTCGGAGATCATCGGGAACCCATCGAAAACAAAATAGATCGAATAATCTAACAAAAGGAGACGATAATGGCGCAATTCAAAAACAATCAATTCACTTCGGATACCCACGACGAGCACAGTTTGCGCGTCAGCATGTGTATCGACGGCATGGACACATATTCCGGCGAGGTCGAGTTCCGCGCGGATTTGCCCGACAAGATGCAGGAACATCTCGAAAATTGGGACGCGTTTCGGTCCGGTTTGTCCAACGAATGGGGCGAGCAGAAAGGCGCGACGGTGCTCGTCAACCTGCTCAAGGACGAGCTTCACGAGATGATTATCGACTGCCGTTATATGCTTTTCTCGATGCTCGACGAAGAGGATTTGGACGACGTCACCGACTCGGACATCCGCAAGGCATACCATCTCGACAACAAAATCCCGAAGCGAACCGAGGGCAAAATCGAGCTCGCGCGCGACATGAACGAAAAAAATCAGTTCTATGTCGATGAGGGAAGTCCGTGGGCCTTGCCAGAGGCGGATTTCAACGAGATGGCTGACAAGGCCGAGGAACTCGAAAACGCGGTCAAAACTCAGGCGAAGGAAATTCTCGACGTTTACCATGCGAACAAATTGCTTGCGATGGAGCGCAAACGCGGCGACCGATTGCTTTCGCGTGCGTTCAAGTGGCTCGTCGCGGCCTGGGACGACGACGACGAGCGGCTGTTCGCGTTCGGCATGGTGCCCAAATCGGCAATATGGACGGAGGGCGAGCCGGAGCCGGGGGTGCCGGAATGGCCGGTGCATCCGGAGGCTGCCGATTTCGCGGCAAATTATCTCGGCGAAGGCTTTGTCGAGCTGGTCTATAGCAAGGTTACCGGTGCGGTGAAGGCCAGACTTCGCCGTAGGCTAGTCGACGGCGTGGCTGACTGGGAGATTGTTTTCGATGGCCTGCCGATGGGCGGCGAAGAACACTTGCCGTTCCGTGAAAGAGATGTTCCGCCGGGCAAATGGGAGTATGAGTTCGTGAGCTACAATGCCGAGAGCGAGCCGAGCGAGCCGGCCTACGCGACGGTTATCGTCCCTGAGGAAATCCCAGCATAATGTAGAATTAAGAATTAAGAATGTAGAATGGAGGAGGGGCGGCTGGGATGGCCGCCCTTTTATAGTAACACACCCCGCTCCTGCGGAGCACGCCTCTTCGGTTCCGCTCAGGGAAGGATTTTTAACAAGGCGAGAGGAGAAAAAAAGCAAAGCTGTAAAAAGTTATTGCGGCTTTCTTAAATGCTCCTATATTGAAGTATTGTAGATTATGTCACTTAGCGGAGGTTTCGATGAAAAATAGTGGTGTAGTTATAATAGCATTAGTTATTTGTTTGATTGGAGCAATGTCCGCGCGAACCGGCGGACCTGATGCCTACGGATATCGTTTTCTCGATTCCGAGGAACCCAGTGTCGAGTTCGAATGGATCGATATTGTCGCAACGGGTTCGGCGGGGCCCACCGGCGACGATTCCTATAGAGTCGTCTCCCTTCCATCGAATTTCGAATGGTATGGCACTAACTATAATCAAGTAACGATGTGCACAAACGGCTGGGTCGCTATCGGGAGTGTCGCTTCTTCGGACCTTTCTGTCGATACAATACCTTCGACGAGTTTCCCTAACAATGTTTTGGCGATCAACTACTGCGACCTTCACGCCGGCTACAGCACGCCGCCCCGAGGAATTTATTATCAGGATATGGGCGATAACACGTTCGTGATCACTTATAATGATGTTTACGAACTCAGTTATACAACCGTCACTTTTACGATGCAGGTAGTCCTGGATTGTAGCAGGAACACGGTGCGTTACAATTATCTCGATGTCACCCCGTTCATGTCGAGTTATAGGGAGGGCTTTGTGGGTATCGAGGATAATACCGGAACTATCGGTTTATGTTATGGCGTTCACAGATCGACTACAAGCCCGCTCAGCGATTCGCTTTCGGTTCTATTCCGTTCGAATCTCGTTTACGCGCCACCGTATTTCAACGTGTGCTACACGGAGGACGATTTCGAAACCGATGGCGGCGACGACATTTGGGAACTCGGCCGTCCGATGGTCGGGCCGGATATGCCGCCGTCGTTCCCATATTGCTGGTGCACAATTAAAGACGCGAATTACCCGAATAGCGTCGATGATTACCTCTACATGCCGCGTATGGATGTCTTTGGTTGCGGTATGCCGATTTTCGATTGGTATCAGTGGTATGACATCGATTCTGCAAGCGACGGCGGTATTGTCGAGTTGACGACGAACGACGGTATTACGTGGTTTCAGGTTACGCCCGAGCAAGGGTATCCATGCGCGGCCCTGAATCCCGGCAGTGCGCTTTCCGGGCAACCTGCTTATACAGGCACATCCGGGGATTGGGAATATCAATCGGTCAACTTGATGCCCTGGGTTTCAAGTGGCGAGCTTAGGCTTCGTTTTCGTTTTGCGTCGGATGCCTCCGGCGTTGCGCCTGGCTGGTATATCGACGATATCGGTCTGACGGAAGCTTTCGGCGTTATCAAGGGCCATGTCGATCTCGGGTATCGTTCCGACGAATCCGGCGCTCTCGTTCGTATCGATTCTATCGATATCGAGGATATTTCCGAGGTTGACGGCAGCTATTTCCTCGACCGCGTTAAAGTGGGCACGTGGAATATTTCCTGCACGCGCGATAGTTTCGCGTCTGCGGCGCAACTGGGTATTGCTATCGCCCGCGACGAGACGGTTGAAGTCGATTTCTACCTCCCGCCAACGCTTATGGCCACAAATTTCGACACGAATTCTGCGGGCGGAGTCTCCGATCCTCCCGGCAGATGGCAACATGGGAGACCGGACCCGATGGTTCCACCTCCGGGCGAAGCAACCGGCCCCTTTGGAACCGATAGTCTGTGCTGGGGAACGAACCTTTCGGGTAACTACACGAATAATGCTAATTGGGGCTTAGAATTTACCGTGCCGCTACTCGCGGAATATCCAGCGATGACTATCTGGCACTGGTATAAGATGTCCGGCGAATATGTCGGTTATCTCTGGGATGCCGCTATCGTCAAGTGCAAGGGCCAGTATGACACGACTTGGACAATCGTCGATCCCGTCGAGGGCTACGACGGCCCGGTCTCCGACCACAATCCGTGGGTTGGCGGAAAGTGGGCTTTCGGCGGCGAGGATAACGGCAGCTATTGGCATTACAATACATTCTATCTTTATGATTGGGCGATGGATACCGCCATTATACGATTCGAAATCGCGGCGGACGGTGCCGGAACCAATCGCGGATGGTATATCGATAATTTGGTCATCGTGGACGACCCAAGCGGGACTTCATCCGTGGGCGAGGAATATTTGCGCCCGAGAGAAATCGCAATCTGCGCGTATCCGAATCCGTTCAACGCGACCACTACGCTGCAATTCGATATTCCGAACGCTGGGGATGTCGAGCTGAATATTTACGATATCGCGGGAAGGAAGATCAAAACGCTCTCGGATGGACACCTGGATAAAGGTTCGCACAGAATTATCTGGGACGGTCGGAGCGACGAGGGCCGTGATTTACCGACCGGAGTATATCTGACCTCGATTACTTTCGCAGACCAGCGCAAGAATATCAGGCTTGTCCTGATGAAGTAGTTGGCCCGTATATTGCGGAGATAGTTGAGAAAAAAAGAAAAAAGGTCTTGCATCCGGCAGGCCCAATCGATATTATTCGCAATCTGAAGGAACGATATGGCAGCCAAGAGATCAAAAAAAGGAAACGAAGAAACAAGACTCCCATTCGGCGGGAAGAATTACGCTCTTTTCGCAATTGGATTCCTGTTCATTCTTCTGGGATTCGTGGTTCTTGGAACCGGAGATATCACTATCTCTCCAATTATGCTCGTTATTGGCTATTGCGTGTTCATTCCGGCCGCTATCCTTTTCAAACGGAAACCAAAGAGCGCGCCGTCGGATAACTCAAGCCGATAATTGTTCTTTAAAGCGATACGATTCAATCTTGGGCGAGTAGCTCAGTCGGTTCAGAGCACCTGCCTTACACGCAGGGGGTCACAGGTTCGAGTCCTGTTTCGCCCATTTTATAGCCAATTGTTCATTAGAGTTCTGAATAATGATTTCTTATACGGGGTCGTGGTGTAGCCTGGTTCAACACATCGGCCTGTCAAGCCGAAGATCGCGGGTTCAAATCCCGTCGACCCCGCCATAATAAAATCCCGCTGTTGAAAAACGGCGGGGTTTTTTTATTTGGCAGCACTCTAATATCAATTGTTTTGTGAAGGATAATAGCTTATATAATGATATAAACAAAATCAAAGGAGGAAAGATGTCCGACAAACTGAAGGATGAAATATGGGCGCATTATAGGCAGCACCAGATGGCTTTTCTTGGAACATACGGTGAAAATCGTCCGCACGTCAGGCCCGTTACGTTGATTTACCAGGACGATAAATTTTGGGTGGCGACCGGTTCAACCGATGCAAAAATCAAGCAAATTGATGAAAACGAGCATATCGAGTTTTGTATGATGTTGAAAGGTGAGGGAAAATTAGGTTACATTAGGGGCGCCGGTAAAGCAATAAAGATTATCGAACCTGAGGTTAGGAAGAGAATAACCGATGCTAATGAGTTTATCAAAGAATTTTGGCCCGATCCGCAAGACCCGAGATTTACCCTATTGGGAATCGAATTGACAGAAATAAAATACTTAAAAGTTGGGGCGATACTGGAGGAAAAACTGATACTATAGAGATATTTAAAGGTGATCTCGTTTAGAGAAACTGTGAAATATCGATAGGGCGAGTATCTCGCCTGTAATGCGACGGTATGCTACGTATATTCGTATTAAGATTTAAAATGGCGATCGAACGTAGCGTGCGTGATTTGATACTGTTTCGCGTCGATAGTCAATTTTAAGATACGGATAGACGATTTAGCGTGCATTAATAAACCGGATTTGGCGGGGTTGTAAATGCCAATCGGACTTGGCTGTGCATGTTTATGGAAGCGCATTTGCGATTTTAAATTGATTTTACTGGATTTATCCATAAAATTAATAGGGGTGATTATAAGGTGTTTACCCAAACCGCTGTAAAGCGGCGCGAGGAAGAATGCAAATGAAATACGTTGCTTTTGTTCTCCTAATAGTAGGGATTATTTTCGCGCAGACCTTCGTCTCCGGCGCAGTCGGCAACCCAAATGGCGAAAGCAACTCTTCTTTGGGATTCGGTATTTTTGCGAACGATCATAATGCGTTTTGGACGAATCCATCCCTCGCTTCCTTTAGCATTACCGATTTGAGAGTTAACGAATTCCTGGCGATCAACAACTCGATTATCGCGGACGAGTTCGGCGACTATGACGACTGGATAGAGATTTACAACGCTGGTTCAACGCCCGTTTATCTCGCGGGAATATATATCTCCGACGACTTTACCGAGCCGGATAAATGGCAGATTCCTTTTACAGATTCCGCTTCGACGATAATCCCGCCCGATTCGTTCATAGTTCTCTGGGCGGACGGCGAGCCGGAACAGGGCGTTTTGCACCTCGATTTCAAGCTGTCCGGAGACGGCGAACAAATCGTAATATACACGCCCGATTTAACCACTCTTATAGATTCCATAACCTTCGCTGAGCAATGCCCGGACGTCTCCTGCGGCCGCCAACCCGACGGCGCGGGCGGGTGGTTGTTTTTCCCGGAGCCGACGCAGGGGTCGTCGAATATCACATCGGGAGCGACAGGGGTCTGCCCCGAACCGATTGTATCGATTCCGCCGGGCTTTTATTCGGACTCCGTAGTCGTCGGGCTAAGCGTCGGGGCGACGGGTTTCGAGATTCGTTACACCCTGAACGGTCTGGAGCCGACGGCTACTTCGGCCCTCTATTCCTCGCCGATACATATTTCGGAAACCACGCCGCTTCGTGCAAAAACCTTCCGCGATGGCTATATCCCCAGCCAGATTCAAACATTCACATATATAATCGATGAAATCTTTATCTTGCCGACGATGTCCTTAGTAACAAGCCCGGACAATCTTTGGGGCACTTATGGAATTTACGACCATCGATTCGAAGATTGGGAAAAACCTATCCATATCGAGTATTTCGAGGACGATAGCACGCTGGGTTTTACGCTCGACGGTGGTGTCAAAATCCACGCCCCGGACGCGAGACCACAGCAGTCCTTGCGTCTTTACGCCCGCTCCGAATACGGCGACAACGAAATCGAGTATCGACTTTTTGAGGACAAAGAAATCGATACCTTCAAACGCCTTGTTCTTCGCAACGGGGGCAACGACGGTATGCAGCTCGGTCTGACGCAAATTCGCGACGCTTTTTTAAGCATCGTTTTCCGGCAAACGAATCCCGCAAATTCTATGTCGTCGTATAAGCCTGTCCATGTTTTTCTTAACGGCGAATATTGGGGTATATACAATCTCCGCGAGCGGCAGGACAGGTTTTACATTGCCTCTAATTTTGATTACGACGACGATATGGATTTTCTCGAACGCGACGCCCACGAGCCGGATACGCGACATGCTATCGAGGGCGACTGGGAAGCCTTCGACTCCCTCCACGATTTTATCGACACGATGGATATGAGCATCGACACGAATTACGCCTATGTCAAAACGCGGATGGACGTCGAGAATTTCGCCGAATACTGGATTTTCGAGGTTTTCGCGGGCAACCGAGACTGGCTGAGCAATAACGTCCGTTTTTGGCGGCCTCGCACGAGCGACGGCGTCTGGCGATGGATTCTCTGGGACGTCGAATACGGTCTGGGCTGCTTTTACCCGGACTACGATCATGGATTCCCGGATTGGGACTGTCTCGGATGGTCCACACGCCCAGGCGGCGGATGGTCGGGAACCGGCGACAACACCGTCATTATACGAAACCTCCTCGAAAACGATGAGTTTAAATATTATTTCATAATCCGGTTCGCGGATTTGCTTAACACCAATCTGAGGCCGTCATATACGGTTCCCGTAATCGATTCGCTGCAAAATGACTTGCTGGCGGACGTCTATTGGCAAATCGATAGGTGGGGGAGTTCACTCGCCCTGTGGATTCAAAAAGTCCAGGAACTTAGAAATTACGTGACCGACAGGCCGTTCTATCTGAGACAGCACATAATAACGAAATTCGAGTTGGATACGCTTTATACAGCCACAATCGATGTCGATCCGCCGGGGACGGGCATTATCGAGCTGAATACGATTTCGCTGAATAGCTTCCCGTGGAACGGGATTTATTTCACGACCGTCCCGATCGTGATGGAAGCTGTTCCGAACGACGGCTACAGTTTCGTCGGTTGGGATGGCGCATACAGCTCCAACATCTTAGTTAGTCGCGGCTCGGTCTGGAAATATCTCGATACGGGCGCGGATATGGGAACGTCTTGGTCCGCGCCGTCGTTCGACGATTCGAGCTGGCCGTCGGGAAATGCCCAGCTTGGTTACGGCGACGGCGACGAGGCGACCGTTGTCGATTACGGCCCCGATCCTGATAATAAATACGTAACGACATATTTCAGGTCGACATTCACGGTAAGCGACTCCGCCGAATATTTCGATTTGCATCTATCGTTACTCAGGGACGACGGCGCTATTGTTTATCTCAACGGCTACGAAGTCGCGCGGTCGAACATGCCTACGGGCGCTATCGATTACTTGGCGCTGGCGAGCGTGCCTGTTACGGACGGCGACGAGAACCTCTTTTTCGATTTCCCGGTCGATACAAGCTATCTTGTTACGGGCACGAATATTCTCGCGGTGGAAATCCACCAAAGCGCGCTTAATAGCACGGATATCAGCTTCGATTTGGAATTTGCGGGAACGAGAGCGGTCGACGATTCTTCCGTAATCGAAATCTCACCGATGGGCGATATTGAGTTAACCGCGCTTTTCGGTTTTACAACGATTATGGATGGGACGGCCGCAATCCCGACGAAAAAAAGCCTGTTCCGCAACTACCCGAACCCGTTTAACTCGTCGACGGCAATCGAATTCGGCCTGCCGGTGGATACTCATGTGAAGATAGCAATCTACGATATTCACGGGCGCAAAGTGGCGACCCTGTTAGACGAGCCGATGAAAGCGGGTGTCCATTCCCTCGTGTGGGATAGTGGGAATCGGGATGGCGTCGCGGTTCCAAGCGGCGTGTATTTCTGCAATATCGAAACCCCCGACAGCCGCGAAGTGAAGAAAATGGTTCTGGTGAAATGAGGATGTTATGAGAAACTCGATTATCGTTTTTCTATTGTTGGCGGCGGTTTCAATCGCAGTCGCCCAGACTTACGTCTTCGGGGCGGTGTCGGGGGTGTGGGACTCGACCGGTTCGCCGTATTATATTACCGACTCGGTATGCGTGCCGAGCGGCGACAGCCTGCGAATCGGGCCGGGCGTGGAGGTCATATTCCAGGGGCACTACAAATTCTGCGTCGATTCGATGGCGGTTCTCAAAGCCATCGGCACGGCGGAGGACTCGATTGTGTTCACCGCCGAGGATACCGTGCTGACCGATTCGACGGGGGGACATCACGGGATAAGGTTTTGGCACTCGGCGGACGGCTGCACCCTCGCATATTGCAGGATTGAGTATGGGAATGCAATTGATACGTGTCTGTATTGTTATTATAGTGCAGGTGGTGGGATTTTCTGCAAATCTTCTAGTCCGACCATATCAAATAACACGATGTTCGCGAACTACGGAGCAAAAGGTGGTGGTGGGATTTGCTGTTTATATAGTGATGCGATTATAACCGATAACACGATATATGGGAATTCGACGGGTTACCCTAGCGGTGGAGGTGGGATTATCTGCGCTAGTAGCAATGCGACGATAGCGAGGAATATAATATACGCAAACTCGGCATACTCTGGCGCCGGGATATATAGCTCCAATGGTAGCCCGATAATAAACAACAATACAATATCAGGGAATTTGGCAGACGGCTCCGGTGGCGGGATTTGCTGTTGCAGTAATAGTAGCGCAACTGTAACTAACAATATAATATACGGAAACTCAGCAATTTATGATGGTGGAGGGATTGACTGTAGTAATTCAAACCCTATTGTTATCGGTAACATAATATCCGGGAACTTGGCACCTTATGACGGTGGTGGAATTTCCTCTAGTAACTCCTCCCTAACAGCTATTAACAACATCATATCAAGAAATTTAGCGGGAGGGAACGGCGGTGGGCTTTTCCACCGTGTTGGTTACGGTGAAATAGTCTTAATTAATAACACAATAACCGAGAATACAGCCAATGGCACAGGCGGAGGAATCTGCTACGAGGACACCTCTAAATTATTTCCGCTGATAAATAATATTATATGGAACAATACGGCGACGACTGGCAATGAAATTTCAGTTAGAAGATCCTATGCATACCCCTGCATCATTTTGATGGCATACAACAATGTGGATTTAAGCGAATGCCACATGGACTCGGGTTCCGTTATCTTATTCTGCCCCGGCAATATCAACGCCTATCCCATGTTCGTCGATACCGCTTCCGGCGATTTTCATCTGCAGGACGGTTCGCCGTGCATCGATGCGGGGGCGGAATCGGTCTATATCGCTATCTGGGATACGGTTATCTACGCGCCGACCTTCGATTACGACAGCGTTGCCCGACCGCTGGGCCTCGGATGGGACATCGGGGCTTACGAGTCGCCCTATTCGGCAGTTTGCGAGGTCGAGATAAATCGCGGATGGAATTTGTTCTCGATTCCATCTACGACATCGGAGCCGACATCAGCTTTTGGAACCTCGGTTTATGGCTACGACGCCACAATACCGGATTATTACACGCCAGACAGCCTTCTTAATGGCGACGGGTATTGGGCGCTGGGATTGTCGTCGGACTCAATCGAGGTGCCGGGCAATCTGCCGTCGTTCACAGATACGCTTTACCGAGGATGGAACCTTATCGGAGCGATTCGCTACCCGATTCCGATAAGCAGAATTGCCACGGAACCCGCCGGTCTCGGCATGTCCCCGCCCTACGGCTGGGACGGCGCGGATTATTTCCTCACGGATTCACTCTATCCGGGCAAAGGCTACTGGTTCCTGTCCAGCGGCGACGGGCGAATAACGGTGGGGCCGTGACAACATCGCGAATTAAAATCATCGAATAGAAGGAGGAAGGATGTCGTTAGATGAATATTACGCAAAAATCGCGGCGCGGAAGAAAGCCGCGAAGGATAGGCGCGCGGAAAGCAAAAAACACTGGGAGTCGGAAGCAAAGCGGCTTCTCAACCAGCTTCGCGGAATCGTCCCGGAATGCGGGCTGACCGAGAAGCAATTGTCGGAGTATTCGGGCGTCGTGCGGTCGTCTATCAAACGCGTCATGAACCGGCGTTTCACCTCCGCGCGTTTCGATACCGTAGTTCAGCTTCTCGGCGCGGCGGGTTATCGGCTCGAAATCGTCAAACTTGACCCAAATGAGGACTATTGCCGCTCCGAGAGGATGTTTCATCTTCTTCCCATCGAGGATGAAAATGTCTAAAACCCGAGGAAAAATCTTAGTTCCCGTCGTCCGAAAGCAACTTCTTTGCGACAGAAAGTAATATTTTGTCGTTTGATATTAACTTCTGTGATAGAGAAAGTAACCGCATAAGTTCTGAAAGTTACCGGACGGTGTGAGAAAGTTACTGGACAGCGGCAGAAAGTTACCGGATAAATACTGAAAGTAACTTCTGTTCGTCAGAAAGTAACACCGCTGTGTCGGAAAGTGACAATTTTTGAGTGATTTAACACTATTGCCGTGGATTATTCCCCGAATTTCGGGTATAATCCAATAAGCGGAGATTATGCAGTAATTAAATAATGAAGATATTATGAAAACGAAAATCGTGTTTGTTCTGTTGCTCGCGTTAATTTCGGTCACACTCGCTCAGACTATAGACTCGGTCTGGTTTTGGGAGGAGACCGACTGCAACGACAGCAATATCGTGCATATTTGCTACATCCTGAGTGGCGACACGGCGAGCATTTCGATTTCGATTAGCCCGGACAGCGGCGAGACGTGGGTTTCAGTCGGCGAGGACTGGTTAGCGACGCTGTTCGACACGCTCGGCGATTTCGGCTACGATATTTTGCCCGGCACTCACTGCTTCGATTGGGTGATGAGCACGGATATGCCTGACACGGAAAGCCGGGATTGGCTCGTCGAGGTCGAACTTGAGGCCCTGCTCGACACGTTCATGATTATCGACTCGATAGATGTCACGTCTCCCTACGGCTGGGGATTGGCCCACAGCGACGGCTTTTTCTGGATGTATTACCTCTGGAACGGTTACCTTTACAAAAAAGCGGACATTCACCCCGATTCGGCCATAATCGATTCGATTTTTCTCTGTGACGATTGCAACACGGATATAGACTATCGCGACGGCTACATCTATTACAGCACGAACAAGGATAGGGGCGTTGTCGATGACACGATAAAGCGCATGGATTTCGACTCGGAGATTTCCGAAGTCATTTACGCATCGCCATATCCGGACAACCTCGAAAGCGTCCAGTTTATCGACTCGAACCTTTTCGTGTCGAACTACGACGCCGCGACTATCTGGCAAATATTGAAAATCGACATGACTATGCCCATCCCGGTGTCCGCAATCGATACGATAATCGAGGAGCCGAGAAGCGAAACGTCCGATATCGAGGGTATGGCTTACGCCCTCGGCTATTTGTGGGGCGTAAATAATTTCGGGCGGTTGCTTCAGGTTAATCCGGTGACCTTCGAGATTGTCGAAAGCCATCCTGTTCCAAACTCCGGTTCGGGCGCCGAAGGTTTATGTTGGGATGGCAATTTTATGTGGTATCAGAACAATATTCTAGGGAAGATTTACAAAATAGTGATTTTAGATTCGACCACAAGCGATGTGATTGTCGCCGGCCCGCTTGATTCGCGCAGGCCGGAGGTTGAGTTGACCGCGCCGACCGAGCCGTTGATCCCGGGCGATTCCTGCCGTATCGATTGGACGATAACCGACCTTTTCCGGACGGGCGATTCCTGCGAGATACATATCTTCGGATGCGGCATCGACGAGTATTATATTGTGGGCGACACGACCTTCGTTTGGCCGGTGCCGATCTATCCCTGCCCGGAATGCACGGTTGTGGTCACGGTGCGCGATTCTTTTTGCAACCGGAGTTCCGACACTACGACGGTGAGCATCGCCCAGCGTGCGCGGCAGGTCGAGTTCCCGTGGATTGTCGGGAATCGCTGCGACACCGTCCTCGTGCCGCTTTACATCGACAGCCTGCATTCCACCTGGCTCGACAGCGCTGTTATGCGGTTTGCGGTCGATCCGGAGGTTCTCGTGCCGATAGACATTATCACCGATAGCTCGTTCACCGCCCTGTGGTTTATCACGGATTTCGCGGTCTTCCCCGATTTGGGGATAATCGAGGCCAAGGGCTACGGCACACCGGTTTACGGCGACACGGGCGGTGTGCTGATTTACATGAAAGCTTATGTGCCGTGCAACGCAATGGGCGGAAGCTACACGACGATTGCGGTCGATACGATGCGCTTCAACAACGGATTCCCGCAGCTTAGCTGGATTAACGGTCTGTTCGTTGTCGAGCTCGAGCCGCAGGATTTCTCGTGCGATTTGCGCCTGAATCGCGCCGAAGGCGAGCCGACGGAAGACTTAGTCCTGACATTCGCCGCAAACGCATTCGGCACGGATGATTTCGATCCCGGTATCGATATTCAGCACGTCCCGCCGCCGCTGACGTTCGTCGATGGCTGGTTCCCGATGCACGACACGCTCTATCCGGTAATCGACAAGCTGATTCGCGACACGAAGCTGAGCGAACCGCCGAAGCAATGGGTCGTCGTGTCCGGCGACGAGCCGAACGGCCTCATGCACTGGGATCCGGGCCGCTTCCCGGAGGGCGAGTTCCGCATGGATGGCATGATAGACATGAAGCGAGACACTATCGCCTATTTCGACGCGCACGACACGATGATTATCGACTGGACGCTGCCCTCGGTCGAGATTATGGGCATGGCTTTCGAGCCTGGGTGGAACATGGTCAGCAGCCCGTTACTCCCGAACGAAATGCCCGCGCATGAGGTTTTCCAAACCGAAATGGGCGTTTTCCGCTACGACACACCGCGCTCGAGCTATGACATTGCAGACTATGTCCGCGACGGCGAGGGTTACTGGATTTGGGTCGAGGACTCGCTCGAAATCGCCGTCGTGGGAGCGCTAATCGAGAGTTATCGCCGGCAGATTTATCGCGGCTGGAACCTAATCGGCGCGCTCGGCACCGGCGCGGTCCCGGTTGGCGAAATCGAGATAACGCCCGTCGGCTCGATTATCGGCGATATCTTAGGATGGGACGGAAGCGATTATTTTTCGGCAGATTCGCTCTTACCGGGGAACGCGTATTGGATGCTATCGAATGGCAGCGGACAAATCACGGTTGGGCCGTGAGGGCGAAAAGGAGATGGATAATGAGAAATAGTATTATAGCTGTTCTGCTGTTTTCGGTGATTTCGGTCGCTTTCGCGCAGGCTTATATCTCCGGCGCGGTGTCGGGGGAGTGGAACGCCGCCGGAAGCCCATATATTATCACCGATTCTACATGGATTGTTCGCGGAGACAGCCTTAAAGTAGGCCCCGGCGTGGAGGTCCTTTTCGACGGCCCGCACGGGATTGTCGCGGATTCCGCGATATTAAAAGCTATCGGCAACGAGGCCGATTCAATCATATTCACAGCACTCGATACTATGGTCGGTTTCAAGGGAATCAACTTCAATTACCACAGCATCGGGCAATGCACACTCGCGTATTGCCAGTTTAGCTATATGAAAGCGGGGGATAGTTGGCTTACTCCAATAACGGCTGGCGATGTAGATATTTTGCATTGTTATTTCACAAGAAATTACGGTAATACTATTGTCGGAGGATCGAACTGTTTAGCATGGTGTGATAATGTCGAGCATTGCGTTTTCGAGGATAACAATCCTTCATTCTGGTTAGATGTTCATTACTGCACAGTCGATAGCTGTATTTTTATCGGTGGAGGAGCGTGCGGTGGCAATATCTCGAATTCGCAGTTCTACGGCGGCTTTGTCTCCGACGCCATGGGTTTTGGAACAATCTCGAACTGCTTCATTGAAGCCGGTCCAGGAGGGGTCTGTATCGGCACGAACATGAGAACATTGGTAAAAAATTGCGTCCTGAAGGGCGGGACTTGTGTGGACTCGTATGACCCATCTTCTCCGCCAATCTTCATTAATTGCACGTTCATTGCCGACGAATCTTACTTCGGCGGTTTTAATAATTACTTAGTAACGATAAACTCGATTTTCTACTCGCTGTCCGACCCGATTACCGATGTTTTGCGGAGTAATTCGGTTTTCGTAAACTCTCTGATAGATACGACTGATTTCTATATTTTCCCGGTCGATACATTTGACATTACATGGCTCGGCGTTTTCTACGACAACCCGCTATTCGAGGATTTCACGGGCGGGGATTACCATCTCACCGAGGACTCGCCCTGTATCGATTATGGCGTGGATTCGTTCTACGTCGAGGCCTGGGATACTTTCATCCACGCGCCCGCGACGGATATCGAGGGCACCCCGCGGCCCGTCGGCGACGGCATCGACATCGGCGCGTATGAATATCCCATTCCTGTAGCGATTAGCGAATCGAATCGCCCTGCAGGAATATCCCTCTCCGCATGGCCGAATCCGTTCAACAGGAATTGCAGATTTATGATTGATGATTTAGGATTGGGGATAGACGCGATTGAGGTATTCGATGTGAATGGGCGATTAATCGAGTCGGTCACTGAGCCTGTCGAAGTGCCCGGCGGTGCCAAACTCCCTTCGACCCAGACGGGCCGTAGGCAAAACTCAGGGAGCGGTTCGCGCACGTTCGTCTGGCAACCCGCCCCCACCCTCGGTAGCGGCGTCTATCTCGTCCACGCAAGGTTCGGGGATGGACAGACGGCGACGCACCGCGTTGTATATTTGAAATAACACCATAGATATTGGCGGGAAGGTCTTCTAAGTAAAAAAAGCGGGGGAGAAGTTCCCCCGCTCGTTTCATTTGCGCCGATGCGCTCGAACTCGTTTAGAACGAGAAGGTCAGATTCGCGTTCTTGGCTTCGTTGATAAATGTTGTTGCGCCGACTATCTCGACGCCTTCGCGGATGTCGTCCTCGGTTAGGCCTTTAACCTCGAAAGCTAATTCGCAAAGCATAATTCTTCCACCGAGAAGCTGGAAACCTTCGAGAAGCTCCATCAAGTCGGGAAGACCCTTGACTTCCATTTTCTCCATCACGCCCTTGACCAGCGCGGGTGCGCCGCCGGGGGTGACGAAAATAATAACGTCGTCGCCGGACGCTATTGCCGACGAGCCGAGAATGAACGGCGGGAATACACTGCTCGGTTCCGCGCCGTTGACCGTAATTGCCATCATACCCATTAAAAAACCTCCTAAGTTAGTTTAAGTTGACTTAATTTAATGCTCCACACTTCATTAGTCAAGGGGATTCGATGCGTCTGCGGCCCATTCGAACATGCCGCCGTCATAGACCTTGACGTTTTTGTATCCGAGCAAGTCGGTTAGAACCATATATACAACTCCGGTGCGTCCGCTGGTTTCGCAATATAGGATTATTTCCTTATCTGCTGTGATTCCCGCGCCGTTGAACATGGTTTTCATCTCATCGACTGAAACCAAATCGCCCTCTTCACTTATTATCTTTGTATTATCGAAGTTGATTGCGCCGGGGATGTGGCCGTGTCGGGAAGCTTCGCCTTTCTCGCCGTTGTATTCCTCCGGTGTGCGAACATCGACCAGCACGACGCCGGCGTCGCCCTTGTGCGCTTTCACGTAAGACATAGTCGCGAGAATGTTCGAGTTGACAGTCGGTGTGAATGTGACGGCTTCGAGGACGGTTTCATCCTTCGTGACCGGCTTTCTGGCCTTACGCCAGGCTTTCATCTGGCCGTCGAGGAAGCGGATGTCTTTCGCGCCGAGATATTCGAGAATCCAGTATAGTCTTCCAGCGTTGACGCCCTTGTTGCAATACAGGACGATTTTGCTCGACTCGGAAACGCCCTTGCCGCCGAAATACGCTGCGAGTTCTTCGGGGCTTTTGATAAGGCCCTTGACCGCGCCGGGCTTGTAAAGGTCTTCCAAATCGATATGAATCGCGCCCTCGATATGGACGGTTTTGTAGTCTTTATCGGTTCGGCCCGAGATAATTACGACGTTTTCGTCGTTCATAATCGCGGCAAGGTCTTTCGCGGTAATCAGTTTCGCCTCGACAACGCCGATACAAAGCAGCGCAATCGCAAGCGATAAAAGTAGAGTTTTTTTCATTTTTCCTCCGGTTATTTTCGATTTAGTTAAACATCGCCTGGAATTGGATAAGCAACTCGTCGTTTTGAATCTCGTTGCCCGCGCCGTATTCGGCCTTATAGAGATAGTTGACCTGAACCCTCGACCAGTCGTTAATGAAATAGTTAATTCCGAAAGTGATAATACCGGTTTCGTTGTCGTCCAAGTCGGCGTCCGGGTCGTAGAACTCGTATTTTACAACCGGTTGGAGATTCCAGGGAGTCATATACATGATATGTCCCCAATAACCGTTACTCTTAGATTCGCCTTCCGCAATAATCTCATACCATGTCGTGTCGTGTGAGCAATCCGGGGGATGAGTAACCGTTCCGCCGGATGATTCGACTTTGCCGGCAATGTATTCGCCCTGCAGAAGGAAGTTGGCATATTCGACTTGCAATTCGCCGCCGAATCTCGACCTTTTATCATCTTCCTCGGAGCTTGGCGATGCGGGCGGCTGATTTCCGAATCTGAAACTACCGCCGAGACTGACCATCTCGATGGGGGAGAGCACGACGCGACCGACCATGTCTTTCGCGGTGTTATTGTCCCATGCGGCGGCTCCGGTGCCGTTCATATAGCCGAAGCTATAATTGACATAGTCCTCGTAATGTCCGAATGCCATCAAGCCGAAATCGCGGCCCGGTGCGGCGAGCGCCGCAACAACCTGCGAACGATTTATCGTATGCAACTTCGCGCAGCCAGTGTTCAATTCGAGACTAAACGGCGATTTGAACTTACCTAAAGAGAAGCTGACATATGGTTCGAGGCGCGTATAAGTGACGAATCCGTCGATTAAATACGGCGTGCCCTTGAATGGGCTGCACTCGAGCATCGCGTAGTAGCTGACGTCGTAAGGGATACTCCCGATAAAACCGATTCGAGCGCGATTGAAGGTTATACTATTTTCATTTAATGCTTCACCGGAATCGTCTTCCAAGAACTTATATTCGAGCTGCGGTTGAATGAACCCTACGACGCTAACGCCCTCGTCGGAGCCGCCGCCCATACATCCCTGCGCATAAACCACACCTGAAAACATCAAGGATACTAAAAGCAGCGAGATTAATAAAAACCTTTGCATTTTACCTCCGTTTTTTGAGAGGCAAAGAAAGGATGGCTCCCTTTGCCTCGAATTATGTAAACACCGACAATCTATAATTATCGATTTATAGACTGATTCTGTCTATTAGCGCGCTCCGGTTTCGACTGGATAATCGCCGAAATCGGCTTCGCTGAAAGGCGATGCTATCCGAACATCCGGATCGCTCGTCCATGAGCAAATACCCCATTTCAAATTAACGGCGTCGTAACCCAGGAGATTTAACGCGGCCGTTGCCAAACCGCCCGTATGGCCGGTATAACAGTAAACGACGATTTGCCTATCCGTCGGGAGGATTTTTAGCGCTGAAGAATCCGATGCTAACTCTCTCCATGGAATATTTGCCGCCCCGGGAATGTGGCCTATTTCATAAGCACTCGTCGCACGAACCGAGAGAATAAACGGATCGTTAAGCGTATCGCCGTCATTTAGATTATCATAGAGCGTTTGGGCTGTAGTTGCAGCGGACGGGCTACTCGATAAATAAGCCTCGACAGATGCTCTGACTATTTCCGCATCGCTCGTCGAACTTGTGTTATTCACTACCGGAAGGGAGTTTGTCGCAGGATAGCTCTCGATTGTCGTCGAAGTTGCTTCATCGATACAATCGGTGCTATCGTTCCATGGGCTTGTGCCGCGAACAAGGGTATCCTTCGTCCATGACATAATCCCGAATTTGAGATTGACGGAATTATAGCCCATTGCGTTTAAGCAGAATGTTGCAAGCGCGCCGGAATGGCCGGTATAGCAATAAACGACGAGTTCATCCGTCGTATTAATTCCGGTAAGATTCGAAGCATCGTAAACTTCTTTCCAGGCGCAATTAAGAGCTCCCGGAATATGACCCACTTCGTAAATCGTCGACGAACGAACGCTTAGAATTTGCGGTGGAGTCGCGGCGGTAATCAATGAATCCAGAGTTGATGAGCTATAGGTTCCGGACATATTCGTTAGCGAATTATCTACGGCCTCGAGAATAACCGAGAATTCGCTTCCTTCCTCGGGTTCGGGTTCCACCGTATTGTCTTTACAGCCGGCTATAAGCGCTAAAAGCGCAAGAATAGCGACTAATAGGTAGAATTTCTTTTGCATTTTCTCTCCTTGTTTTTTGTTTAGTTTAACCGCCACAGCCGCCACTTACAGGTTCAGCCTCCAAATCCGCTTCCGGATCGAGCCAAAGCATATAGCCACCGTAGAGGTTCACGATATTTGTATAACCGAGCCTAATTAGCCTTTCGGCTGCTAAGGCCCCTCGTTTGCCTTTTTCTGAATAGACAATTATTAATGCGTCCTTACCGGGTTGGTCCCATGCCTGTGAAGTCCAATAGGCTTTGCTTTCAATACTCTTCTCGACAACTCCGAGAGGCATATTGAAAGAATAATCTATATTGCCCTCGTCGAATTCATAGGGCTCGCGGACGTCGAGTAAGATAAAATCCGCCTCGTCGTCGAAGAGTTTCTGAAGTTGGTCGCGGTCAATTTCGTAATCGCCTTTGATACCCATGCCGGCACAACCCAAACTCATTAGAAAGGCGGCAAGGACCAGAATAAGATATATTTTTTTCATAGTTCTTACCTCCTTAAAGGGCTGAGAATTTGCCGGTTCGTTCGTTCCATTTGACGAAAATATACCAGAGGACTAATAGAATCGACATGAACAGGACAGCGCCCCAGTAGTTCATTGAATCGGGTAGGAAAACCGCTTTCTGTGCCCAATGGGGTAGAATGTGCGAAAACCACGGCGCGACGAATTTCACCGAAATCGGCGCCATTAGCGTGAATCCTATTCCGGCAAACCACAGCTTGATTTGTCCTTCGCCCATACGCCAGAGTGTTCCGACTGCGCATCCGCCGGCAATAACCATTCCGATACCGAAGATTGTCCCGCCGATAAGACCGATTAGCCAGAAATTCGGATTAACCCAGGTCATCGCAACAGCGCGCACGCCGCCGGGATAGGCGGAGTTGACGCCCATATATTTTATCACGGTGAATCCGAACAGCCCCACAGCAAGCGCGGCCATTACGGCAACAGGCGCTTCAGACTCTCCCGTCATGAACGGTTCTCGGAAAGAGCGGGTCACGCAGAACCGCGAACGTTGACAGAACAAACCGAGTAAAAGCCCGATTATCGCAAACCATGTCAGGACACCGTTTGTTTTGTAAAACAGCGAAGCCCCGATTAACAGGAACGCCACAACAATTACGCCGAGAATAGGTTGCCAAATTCCACCATTTCCCTTCGCAGCAAGCAATGTGCAGCTCTTGCCCATGCTGAATTTCGGGAGTTTTTCCATTTCCCATAATAGGTAGCGAAGAGCCAAGAAGGCCCCTAATGCGAATCCTAATGCGAGAAAAATAGCTCCGCCGGACAGCGCCGGAATTCCGCTTAAAAATCCTCCGACCGTGCAACCCTTGCCTATTGTGCATCCAAGCGCCATAAGAATCCCACCGATAAGTCCTTTAACCATCTCACCGAGCGGTGGTATCCTGATTGCAAATTCGCGGGACAGCAAAGCCCCGGCAAATGCGCCCAGAACAGTCATCGCGCCCAGCAAGCCATAAAGGTGCAGCGTAATCGGTGTAGCTCCTTCGAGATGGAAAGCGCCTATCATCTTGTAAATATTCTGGCCCCAATTAATGTATGTTCCACTGCCTCCCCAAGGGGATTTGACGAGGAACAAACATATATTGAGCGCGGCTAACAGGATTCCGCCGACCCACATAGGCCAGGATTTACCAAAGAATGTGGACCACAATTGGCGCCAGGCTCCGTTTTTAGAGTCTGACATAAATCTCCTTTCCGTTTTTCAACGTTGTAATTTTTTGATTGAAATATGAAATCTCCTTGAATTAGAATTAAGCCTTTCTGATATAGAACTTGCTTACTCCGGCTTCTTCTTCCGTTCCGAGGAACTCGTTACCGGTCTTCTCGCACCATGCGGGAATGTCGTTCTTCGAACCGGGATCGGTTCCGAGAAGCTCTAACACCTTGCCACTTTCCATGGCCTTAATCGCTTTTGCGAGCTTCAGGATCGGCATTGGGCAGGAAAGACCTTTGCAATCCAGTGTTTCGTCGAAATTCATACTGACCTCCTTGTAGGTTTGTGATAATTCATATTAATTATCATGTTATTCCAATATCTAAATATAGCAATATGCGAATAATGAGATATTGCCTTTAAAAAAATTACATTTCTTGGATTAATTCTACAATTCTCCATACCCTTTTATCGATAACTCGATAACACCTTTTTCTTCCCTCTTTTCTTCTTTCTAAGATTTCCAGATTCCTTAGAATTCTCAAATGTTGAGATATTGTCGATTGAGGGAGTTTCAATTTTTGAATCATCATTGTTACGCTGCACTCGTCTTTCATCACGCCGGCTATTATCTGAAGACGCGTTTTATTCGATAGAGCTTGAAAGATTTCAGCGTATTTTTTAAATTCTTTTTGTGTCAAATCATGCATTTTAACTTTATTTTTATGAATTGTTAAGCGGCTTCGAGCGTCGAAGTCGTTTATTTATACTTTAAGCCAAGTTGTCCTATTGCACCGGAGTGGTAAATGCATAAGCAGTTACCACAGCCC
>Ga0272444_10000276_pt1 | contig 58140 bp, 49 predicted proteins | sample SSMForm13_FD_201033 | JGI IMG/M metagenome (GOLD analysis project Ga0272444, IMG submission 201033) | Marine sediment archaeal communities from Little Sippewissett salt marsh, Falmouth, MA, United States - SSM-Form-13 | ecosystem: Environmental > Aquatic > Marine > Wetlands > Sediment ... | reverse complement strand
CCGTTCCTGGCACTCGTCATCGGTCTGTCCACCTACACGGGAGCGTTCATTGCCGAGATTGTGCGCGCCGGGATCCAGGCGGTTAGCGTGGGCCAGAAGGAGGCGGCCCGTGCCCTTGGCCTCCGCCGGTCGCGTGTGCTGCGCCTGGTCGTCTTGCCGCAGGCGCTGCCGGTCATCATCCCACCGATGACGAGCCAGTACCTCAACCTGACGAAGAACTCGAGTCTGGCGATCCTGATCGGCTACTACGACCTGTTGAATGTCGGAACGACGATCTACAACCAGACCGGGCACGCAATCGAGATGGTCCTACTCATCATGGGTAGCTACCTGGCGATGAGTCTGCTGACCTCGCTTGCAATGAACCTGTACAACCGGCGCGTGAAGCTGGTGGAGCGATGATGCGGGCGGGCGCCCAGCTTCCTCCGCCGACCGAGCGGATCCCGGCCCTGCGTTGGCTGCGCGAGAACCTGTTCAACAGCCCCTTCAACGCGATCCTGACCGTTCTCGCTGCCGCGCTGATCGGCGGCATCCTGTTCGGCCTGCTGCGATGGGCGGTGATGGAGGCCGAGTGGTCGGTGATCCCGGCCAACCTGAAGCTGCTCCTGGTTGGAACCTATCCGGCCGATCAGTTGTGGCGGGTGTGGAGCGTCCTTTACTTGGTCGGCGCGTTGGTGGGCCTGAGCGCCGGACGTCGGCGAGGCCTGATCCGTCGAATCGCGTGGGCCGCCGGCGGCGCGGCGATCCTGCTCGCGTTGCTGCCGTTCCCGCTCCCAACACGGGGATGGATTCTGGGCTGCGTGGCCGCGATCGGCATCGGGTTCGGTCTGGGCAGGCTCGGGGGCGGCCGTCGGTGGGTGCGGCGGATCGAGGCGGCCGTGTGGGTTCTGTCCTTCCCGGTTAGCCTGATCGTGCTGAATGGCGTCGGCGGTCCACTGCCGGTGATTGCGGGGCGAAATCAATGGGGGTTCTTGCTCAATCTGGTCGGGGCGGTTGTGGGGATCGGTCTTTCGCTGCCGCTGGGGGTGTTGTTGGCCCTCGGAAGGAGGAGCAAGCTTCCCGCCATCCGCATGGTGTGCGCGGCGTACATCGAGCTGATCCGCGGCGTCCCGTTGATCAGCCTGTTGTTCATGGCGAGCATCATGCTGCAGCTGCTGCTGCCGGACAGTTTTCGTCCCGATTTGGTGATCCGCGCCATGCTGACGATTACCCTCTTCTCCGCTGCGTACATGGCGGAGAACGTTCGAGGAGGACTGCAGGCAATCCCCAAGGGCCAGTACGAGGCGGCTTACGCGGTCGGGCTGAACGGGGCGCTGACGACGATGCTGATCATCCTCCCGCAGGCGTTGCGCGCGGTGATCCCGGCCATCGTTGGTCAATTCATCGCCCTGTTCAAGGACACGACGCTGTTCGGATTCATCGCAATCCTCGAGTTGCTCAACATCTCTCGAAGTGTGTTGGGTAACCTCGAGTGGCGGGGGAGGATTTTCGAGCTGTACATGTTCATCGGTCTTGTATTCTGGATCTTGTGCTACTCGATGTCGTATGTGAGTCGTAGGATCGAGAAGTCGCTGGGCGTGGGAGAGCGCTAGGAGGGAAGGGATTTGTCCGCAGCAAAAGACGAAGGGATCATCATCTGCCGCAGCGTTCACAAGTGGTACGGAGACTTCCACGCTCTGCGAGGTATCAGTCTCACCATGCAGAAGGGTGAAGTCGTGGTGATCTGCGGTCCGTCCGGGTCCGGCAAATCGACGTTCATCCGAACCATCAACCGCCTCGAGGTTCACCAGCGGGGAGAGATTGTCGTCGACGGTGTCGAGCTGACGCACGACCTGCGGAACATCGAGACCATTCGAAGGGAAGTTGGCATGGTCTTCCAGCAGTTCAATCTCTTCCCTCATCTGACCGTGATGCAGAACGTCACCCTGGCCCCCGTCTGGGTTCTGAAGATGAAGAAGGCAGAGGCGGAAGCGGGCGCGATGAAGCTGCTGGAGCGAGTCGGCATTCCCGAGCAGGCGGACAAGTTTCCCGGTCAGCTCTCCGGAGGCCAGCAGCAGCGGGTGGTCATCGCCCGTGCGTTGGCGATGAGTCCCAAGATCATGCTGTTCGACGAGCCGACCTCGGCGCTCGATCCGGAGATGATCAAGGAAGTGCTCGACGTGATGAAGGAGCTGGCTCTCTCCGGGATGACGATGATCGTCGTGACACATGAGATGGGATTCGCGCGCGAAGTCGCCGATCGGATTGTCTTCTTCGATGACGGGCAGCTGATCGAAGAAAACACGCCGGAGGCATTCTTCCACAACCCACAACACGAACGGACGAAGCTCTTCCTCTCACAGATCCTGGCCTCGTAGCGCTCTCGCCGGAGGCGAGACACTCACCTCTCGGCCGAAGTTCGGCCGACGGACCGATCGCTATCCTCCGTCGATCCAGGTATCAACGAATCCTTCGACTAACGACAGCGGCACGTTGCCGTTGGCAAGTAGGATGTCGTGGAACGTCGCCAGCGTGAACAGCTCACCGAGCGCATCTTGCGCCTTCTGCCTGAGGTCGAGAAGCTCAAGTAGGCCGACCATGTATGCAGTGGACTGCCCGGGGATGACCGTGTAGCGCAGGGTGCGGTATTCCGCCGTGCCGCGCGTGTCCCCGGCGCTCTCCATGATGTACGTGACGGCTTCCTCGAAACTCCAGCCCAGATCGTGAATGCCGGTGTCGACCACCAAGCGAACGGCGCGCAGGAGCTCGTATTTCAGGCGGCCGAGGTTCCCGAGTGGATCATCTTCGTAGCCTCTGAGTTCGCTCATCAGCCGCTCCGCGTAGAGCGCCCATCCTTCAGAGAATCCGGTGAAGACGGCATCTTGGCGCAGCAGGGGAAGGTCGAGCTGCTGGGCAAGCGCAACCTGCACGTGGTGCCCGGGGATGGTCTCGTGGAAGGCGACGCTCGGCTGGCTGAACCGCGCGTTCGCTCGACTTGTCGCGATGTGGTATGCACCGGGGCGTGAGCCGTCCATCGCTGGCGGTGTGTAGAAGCCGCCCTGATCGCCTCCGACAACGATGACTCCCGCGTCGGGAAGTCTCGACAGTGCGCCGGTCTCGAGCACGATGCGCGTCGCCTTGGCGATGAGGGCGTCTGCCTCAGCAACAGCCTGCTCTCCCGTGACCGTACCGCTCCGCGCCGCGGCCTCTGCGAAGATGGCCGACACAGTGACTTCGTCCTCGAAGCCAAGCTCCGTTGCGGCCTCGAGGATTTCGGCTTGGACGCGCCCCACTTCGCGCAGACCGAGCGCGTGGATGTCGTCTGCGGTGAGGTCAGTCTGGGTGTGATGGCGTAGTAGATAAGCGTACGCCTCGTCTCCTCCCGGGTACTGGCTGAGGGAGATGGCGTCTGGCGCGTCGTCGAGTGCACTCATGATCGCCGCATACAGCCTGCCGTACGCTGGTTTGACCACGTCGTCGACGATGCCTTCGGCCTCCATGAGGTACGCGGCGAGCGTGTCCGCGGACAGCCCATCCAATCCGGCGGCGCGGACCCGTAGTGGTTCGTACAGCGGATGACTGGTACTGTGTGCGGTCATCCGAGTCCGGATATCCCCGATCGCCCACTCGAGCGCCAAGCGGGGTGCGATGATGCCGATCGACTCTCGCCGCTCGAGTTGTTCGATGATCCCGTCGAACTGCTCCCCGATGCCGTTCAATCGCGCGAGATAGTCGACGATGTCCTCTTCGCACGTGAGCGGATGTCGCCCGGTTAGAGTGAATTCGGCGATGCCGTGAAGGCTACGTGTCGTCATGAAGTGGATGGGATGGTCGGTGTCGAAGAATGCCTGTCCGCGGACTGCATCCTCCCAATACCACCGACAGATCTCGTAGGTCGTGCGCTGTTCGGTCGTGAGTTCGGCCGGATCGAACCCCAAGAGCTCGTCGAGGATGAGGGACTCGATCTCGAAGGTGTTGAGCGTATATGTTTGCGAGTAGTCGTTGAGGGCGTCGTTTCGGATCCCGTACTCCTGCGCGATGCCCATCCACGTGACATGCTCGGGAAACCGTAGCAAGTGCATGCGATAGGAGGTCTCGATGAAGTCGTCGAATCCGAGTCCGTCAAGGGCGGCAGCCACGTCCTGGACAGTCGGCGGCGACCACGGCTCGGCGGCGGCCGTCGCCAGGCCGACGACACAGCACACAACCAACACAGCGCAACTGTTTGGCATCTTCTGCATTCCGCTCTCCTTCCCTTTGGGCCGCACACCAGGACTGCCGCGTGTTCACCGGAACGCGCACTCTGCTGAGTAAGGCTAGGAGATTCCGGTGAAGATGTGATGAAGACTGCGGCGCCGCCGCACGTGCAGCTATGTCAGGTAGATGTCGAGCAGATCTCGGAGCATCGTTGCGGCGGACGGGAGGGGTGTCGGTTCGTCGATGATCGACGTGACCGTCCCGAAAAGGTCGGTCTCGAAGGTGATCCCCATTTGCTTCTCGCCGAGTCGGCCGAGCGGATGATCGGGGGAGAGGGCAACCGGAGCAGCTCGCAGGTCATAGCCTCCGTCGTTCCGCCTCTCGGCACTCGCGACCAGGCGGACGCGGCTGTCCCGGCTTGTTTCACGTAGCCAGCCGAGATCGATGCCTCGGATGCCCGTGCGCGGGATCTCTCGCAGATCCGTGTCCTGATCGAGAACGACTATCGCCAGGATCGCGAGCTTCGCTGCGGCATCCCAGCCGTCGAGGTCCCAGCAGCCGTCGCCTTCGAGCGCCCCGGCGGCCTTGGCTTCCTCGATGGCCTGGTCCCACGTCGCGCCGATCGCGAGTCGATCCAGGACGAACCCTGTCGTGAGGTTGGGAACGGCGTCGATCCGCTGGATCGTTGCACCGCGAAGGTCGCGGGCGCCGAGTGCGATTGCTGGCAGCCCTCCGGCGACGGTGCCGTCGAATCGCAGTTGGACGCCCTCTCGCTCTGCAAGGGCGCTGAGCTCCCGATAGGCGAGCACGATCGGGCCCTTGTTCGGGGTTGAGATGTGAAGTCCCCTTTCCAGAGCAAGACGGACGTGCGACAAGCCAGGCTCGCCTCCGGCGTCGAGATGGACGGGCGAGGCCTCGCAGAGCGCCTCGGCCTCGATGGTCTCGATGAGCTGGCGACCGGTCATCCATGGACGGCCAACGTTGGGAAGCTCCGCGACGCTCCTACCGGTTACCTTGATCGCCTCGATCACGGCGCCATCAAGGCCACCCGAATCGACCGCACATCCACGCGAGTCGGCAACCCCGACGATACGCAGGTCAAGTCCGTATCGGCCGACCAGCTCGCCATGCTTGTCGGCGAGGAGCCCAGCAAAGCGCCGGCCCAGATTGCCGGCGCCAATCAACATCAGACGTACGGTTCGCGTACTCATCATCTCGTATCCACCTGTCGACATCCTGGCTTCACGATGTGCCCGACGCCGAGAAGAGTACATCGTACGCCGTGCTGGGGCATGCGCGAGGTACTTCGAGGGTTTCTGAGTGGCTTGCTCATGCGAAGAGGGCCGACTCCGGTTGCCAACGAAAGATCTGACGTGTGTCTGAATGAAGCGGCGAGGAGGGATCAGCGGCTCGGAGCTTCGCCCATCCGGGGAGAACGTGCCCGACACACTCCCATCGGGCTCGCGGATTGCACGTTGGAGGAGGTTTCACACGGACAGCTGACCTTTGACTCCCGAGCGGAGAAGCACTACGCTTGGCTAAGAATCATCAGACTCTAGGTGCTGTGGGAGGGGCGATGAAGTGTCCGGGCACGATCGGGGCGGTAGCTGCGCTCGGTATTCTAGGGCTCGGTGGAATGGCGGCTTTGGGGTCGGACGCGGAGATGTATTTCTCATCGGACAAGAACGGGCAGCACCGAGTCACGAACATCCAGGAGGGTGACTCGATCTTCATCGTGGTCGTAGACGACGACGAGAACACGGACTGCGATGTTCGGGACAAGATCTGGACCGACATCAAGATCATGGATCCGAAGACCGGCGCGTACATCCACTGGGTAAGCTATGTGGACGCGACCGGAAGCCCCGCAGGACGGGAATATGGCGATGCCGGGTATGTGCCGCACAAGGGCCACTCGCCGGGCGCATCGGCAGGCTGGCTCGGTGCAGACTACCTCGAGGAGTCGGACGCGGATTCGGGGGTCTTCGTCTCCTCCCGCCCGTTCCAGATCGGTGCCCGTGAGGACTACAAGGTCGAGCACAAGAATACGCATGTCGTGGGCGTCGAGTCATCCCCTCCGGAAGACTTCATCTGGGGCAACTACCTCTATTGCGACATCGAGCAGGAGGACGTGCCGCCGAAGCTCACGCCTGGTGTGCGAGGTGACATGCAGCGGTGGGTTGGCGCAAGTGAACGGCAGTCCCCCCTTGCCTACGACATCGGGATCATTGGTGTTCCGTTCGCAGCGTACGAAATGCCGTCGGATCTGGAAACAGAGCGTCGTGAGGAGCCGAACAAGTGGCTGGTCGGTCGATTCGAGAACATGGATACGCTCGTGGGGATGTATGTCGACCCGAGCGACATGGGCGATGTGGCGATCGCGATGATGAAGATCATCGATGTCGAGGCGACGATCTCGTGGAACCGGGAGATCTACAAGGACGCCAACGGGTCCGCGACGGTGACGGTGGATGACGCGGATGAGAACCTGAACTGCAACGAGGTCGAGTACGTCCCCGTGTTCATCCTCGTCAATCCGGGGAGCTGGAATCCGGCAGGGACCCCGCAGACGCCGTCGCTACAGACCCACGACAGTCCGAACAATTTCTGCATGCTCAAGCGGACCGGTGGCGTGATTGCGACCGACCCGAACCCAGTGACCAACGTCGACGACTACCGCCCGATCCGCTGGTTCAACATCTACAACGCCGAGAAGAACGACTTCGCCATGTCCGGAGCGCAGGACGGCCGCTACTACGTGCAGTACCCGAAGCTCGGAGTCGATGACATCGCGATCCACAAGCAGCTCTTCGACACGGCGAGCGCCGATGGCATCACGGCGGTGTCGTTCTACGCACAGGAGACGGGCACGAATACGGGTGTCTTCCAGTTAAACCTCAGCAGTATTCTCGATGACCTCGGCTTCAACGACCTGAACGTTCGCGACGTCCTCGTCGCCTACTACTTGGATCCGAACGACGAGGACGACTTCAAGCTTGCCGTAGCGTACATCGAGGAACGTCAGCATTCGGTGGTGTCGTTCACCGACGCAGGGCGGGGCGAGCAGGATCTCTACTGGATCGGGCGCGACGGGGTCTACGTGCAAGTTGTCGATGCCAATGCGAACATCGATCCATGCTGTCCGGAGACGATGATCGTGCATCTCTGCGATCCGCATGAGGAGGACGACGGCGAGTTCTGGGTGCTCGACGAGCTGTCGTCGAACTCGCCTGTGTTCTTCTCCCACGCAGGCATGGAGATCTTCCCCACATGGGATCCGCTCGGCATGGGCGTAGCCAACCTCATCGGTGGCTATCAACTCGTGCTAGACAACTGGGATCTCGAGGTGTTCAACGAAGACGAGATCTACGTCCGCTATAACGACGTCCAGTACATGTCAGGCGACAATGGATATGCCGGACTGGGAGACAGCAACACCATGACGGCGTACTCCGGCCCACGCATCGACCAGGTCCGCGTCGGCAACGATGTATCGTTCGACTTGGCTTCGATCGGCGACACGCAGGTCTACGACGGCCAGACAACCCAGATGTGGTTCCTCGATCGACAGGGTCGCCGCGTCAGCGAGTACGTGAACAGCGACTGCGTGTTTGTGGAGGTGTACGACCGTGATCAGGACGAAGATTCGTACCGACGCGAACGGGTTGATGCGTTCTGGGACGGCGGGCAAAACTTCCCATTCGGACCGCTGCCTCTGAACGAGTTCGCCTGCGACTTCCAGCCCGTGCAGGCGCATCCGGTCAACGTACTGCTCGGCGACACGAACATCTTCAACAATTCTCCCGACCCATACGCGGATATCGATGATGGAGCGGCGAAGATCTACGTGTTGAGCCCGCGCAACGGGCGTTGGGCCGGCATCGATCTCCTGGAAACAGGCGTTGCGACGGGCGACTTCGTGAGCGTGACCTGCATTGACCTGGTCGGAGTGTACGACTGCGTCCCCACGCTTGGCGTTCTCCCCGGCGATACGGTCGTTGCGGTGTATCAGGATCCCTCGAACCACTCCGACTCGGCCTGGATCTCGATCAGGGTTGGCGTCGGCGGCGGCACACCGCCCGGGCAGGAGTCTACGACGAGTTTCGTCGATGGCGAAGGCGACGAGGTCTCAGCTTACACCGAGACGGATCTGGTCTACGTGAAGGTCGTCGATTCGTCCCATGTCGGAGAGCCGGAGATCCGCGGCGCTCTGGAGGTCGGCGGGGCGACCTACGACCTGTTCCTTCACTACGACGCGCAGACGTTCGCCGCCGAGGGGACGTTCCTGACCGCGGGGCTCGATCTCGACCTCACGGCAGGTCAGACGATCACGGCGACGTACACGGACCCGACCGATCCGACGGACACGAGCTCGGACACGATCACGATCATCGCGAGTGAGCTTGACGTCGTGCGCTTCTACGCGGCGCCGAGCCCGTTCGAGGAGGATACGAGGTTCTCGTTCGAGGGCACCGGGATTGCGAGCGTGATGTCGGTGACGGTGTACGACATGGCCGGGAACGCGGTATGGTCGCAGGAGCTGGCGAGCGTGACCGAGATTGTGTGGGACGGAACGACCGGTGCACCGTGCCGCCCCGTGGCGAACGGCGGCTACATCTACGTGATCACGGCGACCGACGGGACGAACACCTTCAACGGTAAGGACACGGTGTTCATCTCGAGGTGAGTGCTTCTCGGTTCTAGGGTGAGAGAGCGGCGTTCTGCAGGCCACTCGCTGGGTTCCGGAGCCTCAGAGAACCTGTCGCGCGGCCAAGGTCCGCAACTCAACGGCCACGAACCTGCCGAAGTGCCGGCCAAGATTCTCTACGCCAACGGGCAGTAGCCGAACAGTCTGCGGGCACTCCGTGTTTCTCTTTCCGAGCGACGCCTCTGCGCAGAACGCTGCTGCGTCCGCACAGGGAATGCCAGCTGAGGTTGGCTGCGCAGAGCGGGCGTGCATGCCGGCACTCCGAACCGGGTACCATTCGTGCATCCCGCGGGAGGAGGCGTCGCTTGGACTTCACGGCCGTCGTGCTCAGTGTGGGTGCGTCGCTTTCCTGGGCGACGACGTGGGTGTTGATGCGGGCCGGTGTTCACGAGATGTCGTGGGTGGCCTTGGGCGTCCTCCGTCCGTGGATGGGGCTCCTGTTCATCGTTCCGTTCGCGTGGGCCACCGACGGTTTCGTTTTCGGATCTCCTCTGGTCGTGCTCGTCGCCGCGGGGGGCGGGTTGTTGAACGCCTTTCTCGGAACGGCCCTCTTCTACTTCGCGTTGACGCATGGATCGATGCACGAATCGAATATTCTCGCCAACACGAGCCCGTTCTGGGGCGTGGTTGGTTCGATCGCCGTGCTCGGTGAGCCGGCACGCCTCGTTACCTTCGGGGGCGGAGCCCTCGTGATTGGCGGCGCGTACTTCCTCGTCCGCCGGACCGGCGCCGGGGTGGGACGCCACAGACTGCGCCCCCGGCTGGCCGCCATCGCAACCGGCGTGATCTGGGGATTCTCGACGGCTGTTCCCACCAAGTTCTGCATGGCGCATGGAATGAGTCCCATTGCCTACCAGTTCTTGTTCTCCTGCAGCGCGGCCGCCCTATGGACGCTGGCTGCTCTGCCAAGCCTGGCTCGTCACCGCTTGACGTTTACCCGACGAGGTGTGTGGATCGCGCTGGTCTCGTCGTTCTTCGGCCTGTTTGCCGGATGGGTGCTGTGGCTGATGGCTCTGCAGCGGGCCGACGCCAGCGCACTGTCACCGCTCAAAGGGCTGACGCTTCTCTTCGCCACCATTCTTGGAGCAACTTGGCTTCGCGAGTCGATCACGCGCCGCGTCCTCGTCGGTGGAGCGCTGGTTGTCGCCGGCGTTACGCTGGTGTCGGTGTTCGCATCGTAGACAACCAACAAGCTTCGGCGTTCCAGGGTTCCAGGTTCCATCCTGATTCCGAGCCTCTTCCGCTGGCTCGGCGGCGACTTGTTGGGGGATACTGACGGCTCAGCCGGTGTAGCGGGTTGTCGGAAGTGAGGAGGATGGAATGCGTGGTTCCCGGTTCTCGGGAATGCTCGGATTCACGGTCGTTTGGCTGGGGCAAGTGGTCTCCCTGCTCGGATCGGGGATGACGGCGTTTGCCCTCACGATCTGGGCGTGGCAGCTGACCGGGCAGGCGACGGCACTGGCGCTGGTCGGATTCTGTGCCTTCTTCCCGCTCGTGGCGCTCAGTCCGATCGCCGGAGCGCTCGTCGACCGCTGGAATCGAAAACATGTCATGATTCTCAGCGATCTCGCCTCCGGGCTTGCGACGGTGGCCATGTTCGTCCTTCTCAAGCTTGGAGTGCTCGAGATCTGGCATGTCTACCTTGCGGCCGCGTTCTCGGGGGCGTTCCAGGCGTTCCAGTTCCCTGCGTACTCCGCATCGATCACGATGATGATTCCGAAGACGCAGCGGATGCGGGCGAACGCGCTGTACGGCATGGTCCGTTCGATCCCGACGATTTTCGCTCCGATGGCAGCCGGCGCGCTGATCGCGTTCATCGGGATCGAGGGGATCATGACGATCGACATCGCGACCTTCCTGTTCGCGATCGGGGCGCTTCTGATCGTGCACGTACCGCAACCCAAGCGCGAGGCGGCCGAAGACGAGACACGCGCGAGTCTGCTGACGGACAGCCTGTTCGGATTTCGCTACATCTTCGCGCGGCCGAGCTTGCTCGGGCTCCTCCTCTACTTTCTATTGGTCAACTTCCTCCTCTCGTTCGCCGGCGGCGTTCTGGCGCCGATGCTCCTCGCGCGCACGGGAAGCAGCGAGATCGTCCTCGGGACGGTCCAGATGCTGTTCGGCATCGGTGGTCTTGTCGGGGGCGTTGTCTTGAGCGTGTGGGGTGGGCCGAAGCGCAAGATGGCGGCCCTCCTCGGGAGTGTCTTGATCTCGACGCTGGCTGGGCAGATCTTGATCGGCGTGGGGCGGGGTCTGATGGGTTGGGCCGTCGGCGCGTTCATCACGTCGTCGGTGATTCCGATCGCCAGCGGTTCGAGCCATTCGATCTGGCAGGCGAAGGTTCCCGCGCACTTACAGGGGCGGGTCTTTGCCGCCCGGATCATGATCGGGCAGATCGGCGGTGCGATCGCGCTGCCGCTTGGAGGCGTACTGGCCGACCGGGTCTTCGAACCGCTGATGACCGGAGCGTCGCCACTGGCCGGAGCCCTGGCGAGGCTCGTGGGGTCCGGTCCTGGCGCGGGGATGGGGCTGATGTTCGTCCTGTTCGGCCTGCTGGGCGCGGCGGCCACGATCGCGGCCTATCTCTACCGTCCGGTTCGCGAGATCGAGACCCTGCTTCCTGACTTCGACGCGGCCGAGGTCGGCGACTAGGCTTCCACGTTGCCGGACGACTCGCGCGTCCCGGAGCCACGCGGCGATTCCTGTTGTGCGAAACATGCGACGCAGATTCGAATCTGGTCCGAATCCGCGTCCCCGCCGAGCTCCCTTCCAATTGTTCGTAGACGCGCCGTGCCCACACGATGGGCGACCGCCGAAACGCGGTCGAATGTTTGGGCATCGACCCACGGCTCGGGTGATCTCAACCTGTTCTCGCGGATGTAGTCGAGCAGGTACTCGACCGCCACCTTCCTCGTCTTCTCGATTGCGTCGGCAACAGACGCGACCGACTCGCCTCGCTCGTAGCGGCCGAAGGCGAGCTGCCTCGCCAGATTGACTGTGGCACGGGAACGCCGGGTTCGCGAAACCGGCGGCTTTGAGACCGGCCTGACTCTCGGGTCGACGTCGAGCTCGAGCTTGTGGCTGCGAGCGTGCTCGAAAATGGTTGCCACAAAGCGATCTCCGTAGTCTCTGGCTTTGGCCTGGCCGACGCCGCTGACCTCGAGAAATCTCTCCACGCTCGACGGCCTCCGCCTCGCCATGTCTCGCAGAGCCGCGTCGCCGAACACGATGTAGGCCGGCACGTTCTTCGCACGGGCGATCTCGCGGCGGAGGGTGCGCAGAACGTTGAACAGCTCTCGATCGACACCATCCCACGAATCAGTCAGAACTCGCTTGGCCTTGCGTTCGGCTGGCTTCAGCAGGCGCGGGGTTTCCTCTCCTCGGATCGCGTGCCAGCCTCGCTCCGTCAGCTTGAGGACGTTGTACTCGCCGCGCTTCGTCAAGAAACCCTGACCGACGAGCTGCTCGATCCAATCGCGCACGAGCCGCTTGGTCCTGTCGGAGAGCAGGCCGTGGGTCGACAACTGATCGTGCTTGCGGTCGAGAACGCGTCGCTCCCGGGAGCCGGTGAGAACGCCAGCTGTGTAGTCGGCGCCGAAGGCCTGTTCGAGGCGGTAAACGCAGGAGAGGATCTTCTGAGAGGTGACGAGCGCGTCATCTGCAAGCTCCAGGTCGCCGAAGCAGACGTCGCAGGCGTTGCAGCTCTGGGCCTCGAGATCCTGGCCGAAATACCGGAGCAGCGCGCGGTGTCGACAGGTCACTCCGGACGCGTAGGCGGACATGTCGCCGAGCTTGGCGAGCCCGATTTCACGTGCCTCCGCTGACTCGGACTGTTCGATGATGTACTTCCAGACGCCGTAGTCCCCCTCCCCATAGAGCAGAACGCACTCCGCCTCGAGTCCATCTCTCCCGGCGCGCCCGCTCTCCTGCTGGTAGTGCTCGAGCGATTTGGGCATTCCGGCGTGGATGACGGCTCGGACATTCGACTTGTCGATCCCCATGCCGAAAGCGACCGTCGCGACAATGATGTCGACATCCTCTTTGATGAATGCTTCCTGCGCGCGTTTTCGCTCCGCATCAGCGAGTCCGGCGTGATACGGAAGTGCGCGATAGCCGGACGAACGGAGCTTGTCGGCCAGGGCGTCGACATCGGCTCGGCGGATGCAGTAGACGATCGACGATTCCTCCTTGTGCCGATCGAGAACGTCACGAACCTGCGGAAGAAGGTCGATCCGCCGCTCCACGGAGTAGATCAGATTCGGCCGGTCGAAGGAGCCGACAAGGATCTCCGGGTCCTCGAGATAGAGCTGCTCGGCGATGTCCTCGCGGACGTGGGACGTCGCTGTTGCCGTGTACGCGTGAACGGCCACCCCAGGGAAGACACGCTTCAGCTCCCCGAGCCGGCGGTACTCCGGTCGGAAGTCGTGTCCCCACATGCTCACGCAATGCGCTTCATCGACGGCGACGAATGACAACGTCTGCTGCCTCACGAAGCGAAGAAAACCGTCCATCATCAGCCGTTCCGGCGAGACATAGAGGATCTTCAGGTTGCCGCTTCGGACGCGGGCGACGACATCGTCCTGCTCCGCGGCTGTCTGGCTGCTGTTCAGACAATCGGCGGCCACGCCGCATGCGACCAGGGCGTCGACCTGATCCTTCATCAGGGAAATCAGCGGGCTGACGACGATCGCCATCCCAGGAAGTCGCATCGCTGGCACCTGGTAGCAGAGTGACTTGCCTCCGCCGGTCGGGAGGACGACGAGCGAGTCGCGACCGCCGAGACCGCACGTCATCGCCTCGCGCTGCAGCGGGAGGAAGGACTCGTAGCCCCAGTGGCGCTTCAGGATCTCCTCGATGCGTTCGATGATGTCCACCCCCGGACTCCTGATCATACCGAGCGCGGACGGAAGGAACGATCGGCCGGAGACTGGCACACAGTGCGCGTCTGCCTGTAGATTGGGCAAGGTGACTTGTCAAGGAGGCAGACCATGCGGCGCGGAACTCTCGGATTCCTAGGACTTCTCTTCATCCTCTTGTGCTTTGGGCTCTACGCTTTCGCGGAGAAGACGCCGACGAAGGCCCTCATCTCCGGTGTGCCCCGCTACTACCAGGCGGACATGCGTATCGGCGGAAGCTGCTGGTTCCCGTCCGGTTGCGGGCCGGTCGCCGGTGCCGCCGTTTGCGCCTGGTGGGACAAGCGTGGCTTCCCGAACCTGATCGACGATGGGGAGCGAGAGGCGGACGGTCTCCCGCAGCAGGCGATCGAGGATCTCGGTGCCGCCCACTACATGAATCGTGACACAAGCTGCGCCGACTCGTGGGTTCTGCCCGGGAACTTCGCCGAAGGTCTCGAGGAGTACATGAACGATCATCTTGGGACGCGAGCGGACGTCGCGCGGTTCGAGGTCATCCGCTACCGCATCACCAACTCAGGCTACGAGATCCCGGAGACGGGTCAATCCGGAACGCACGCCGACCTGTTCGAGATTGTGCGCACGGAGATCTGGAACGGGCGGCCGATGGTCTACCTGTTCCGCTGGGACGGGAAGCAGAACAACGACGGCACGTTCAAGGTCTCCACGCACTATGGCGTCGTTGTGGGCTACGACCAGACCGGAGGAAGCCAACGGCTGGTCCTGCAGGCGAATCAGTCCGACGACCTTGATACGATGGTCACCGGATACCAGAACGTGTACATCGACTCCAACCGCTACTTCCGCATCAATGACCGCACCAAGGATAGCGCGGCCGTCAGGTACCACCTGTACGCGATCCGACCCGCGCCGTCGAGTTCGGTCGAGATTGGCCTCGGCGTCGATCCGCTGGTCTTGGATGCCGCGATGGTCGAGAACACGAACTATGACGTGAACCACAACGATGGCGTGAGCTCCTCCTGGTTCGAGCCGGACCTTGAGCAGTCCGGCCACTTCGCCGAGGACCTGTGGCACGATGACGACGGCTGGGGCATGACCGACGAGCTCAAGCTTCAGGATGGGATCTGTTTTGTCGCCGGCTGGCGCGAGAGCGGGGAAACGACGACCGGTCCCGACAATGACGGCGACGGGGTGGCGAACGCCCAGGACAACTGCCTCGATATCGCCAATCCGGGTCAGCAGGACTCGGACGGCGATGGCTACGGTGACGCGTGCGACATGCCGGATTTCGAGCCGGTCTACGTGCGCACCGAGGTGGAAACGATCTCCGAGGCCTCGGTGAAGGTGACGTTATTCGCCGAACTACGCAATCTTCAGCAACCGCGAGAGCCGTACTACGGTGGCGTGGAGGTGCGTTGGGATCATGTGCAACCGGAAGACACCGGGATTCAGGCACGCTTGCTCGGGATTCTCGGGCAGGGATCGGGAACCCAGGTCGCGGCGAATCCTCTCTTCCCCGACACGTCGACGGAGACGGTTATGTTCTCCGGCCAGTCCACGGTCTATCTCGAGAACAGCTGGCTGCTCGACCGGGATGAGTGGGAGGGGAGTGACGCATTCGATCATCCGTTTACGTTCACGGTCGAGGTCGACCTTGGGAACGACACTGACGAGATGAACGAATCGAACAACGTCTGCGAGATCAGGCTGGGGAGCTGGTCGGAGGAGCTTGGGTTCAGCGTCGGGCTGATGCAGATCGACCAGATCCGGCTTGCCTCGCAGGTAAAGGATCGCCTCGGGTCACTTCGCGTACGCGCGTGGAACTTGATGCCGCTCGATCCGACGATGGCGCGGCCGGACATCTTCGTTCTCGATGTTCCTCGCCAGGATCTCGGGCAGTTCGCCGCCCTACTAAGCGATATCGAAGGCGGGAATCTGTTTGTGGTCGGCGTTGTCGGGCCGGGTCTGGTGATCATCGATCTCGTGCACTGACCGGTTCTCTCTTCCGTGAGGAGTCTCGCGCTTCGCGGGCCGGCCCGCGAGGCGCAGAACGCATGCCTTGGTGCCTCGCTTTCGAGTTACATCTGCCCGTGCAGCGGTGAATCCCGCCTGTACAATCGACGGTCATGCGAACGCTTCGCGACTACATTGTCCAGCTACGACGATTCCAGACCAACGCGCGTCTGTACCTACTGTACAGCTTCGCCAGCGGGTTCTCGCTCGGGATCATGCGGCTCCTTTTCAACTTCTACATCCTGTCTCTCGGCCACGATCGCGCTTTCCTCGGGACTCTGGTCGCGCTACCGCCGCTCGTCATCACCTTTGCTGCCGTCCCTGCCGGAATGCTCGGTCACCGGATCGGGTATCGAGCGACCCTGATCGCGGGGGCCGCGTTGCTGGTTGGATCGATGCTCGGGCTCTCACTCTCCACCGCCGCGATCGCGCTGGTTCTCTTCTCCGTCGGCCGCGGGCTGAGCCAGACACTGACTTCGGTGAGCAGTGCACCATTCATGGCGGAGAACAGCGAGGCCTCGGAGCGAACACACCTATTCAGCGTGCAGTTCGCGACCAGGATGCTTGCCAGCTTTTTCGGCCTTCTTCTTGCGGGCGTGCTCCCGTCGTTGGTCGCAGTGGGTTTTGGCATTGGGGCGGAGGATCCGCTGGCCTATCGCGTATCAATCTGGGTCGGGGCAGGTCTTCTCGCCCTCGCGATTCTTCCGCTCCTGCGGATGACGCGCCTGCCCGAGAGCACTGAGCCGCGGCCTCGCGCGAAGTTGCGGGAGATGTTCCACGCGCCAGGGAAGCTTGTACGCCTCTTCCTGCCTCAAGTGATCATCGGCTTCGGCGCAGGCGCGCTTGTGCCGTTTCTCAACGTGTTCTTCAAGACCGAGTTCGGCCTATCGGACAGTGTCATCGGCGTTTTGTTCGCGTTTCAGTCCGTCGTGATGGCGCTCGCAACCCTCGTGGGGCCGATCGTCGCTGCGCGGCTGAAGCGTATCCGGGCGGTCGTCGTGGTGCAGCTTCTGTCCATCCCGTTCCTGATTCTTCTCGGATACGCGCCGCTCGTCTCGCTCTCTGCCATCGGATTCCTCGCTCGTGGCAGCCTCATGAACATGGGCAACCCTCTGTACACCGCGTTTGCCATGGAGGCAGTCGCCCCGGAGCGTCGGCCGACGGCGAGCGCGCTGATGCAAATGAGTTGGCAGGGAACTCGGGGGGTCAGCGCATTTGTCAGCGGATACCTCCAGGAGGGGCCCGGTTTCTCCGCGCTATTCCCGATCACGATTGGCTGCTATCTGCTCGCCTCGGGGCTGATCTACACGTTCTTCGCTCGAGGCAAGAACGGGGGCGGCACAGGCAGGAGGAGCTCCGCCGCAGCGGTCTGACGGCGTCGGAGCCCAGCCTGATCCCTTCGACGACTTGAAAGGAGATGAGGTGAACCGGAGGCCGGGTGTCCGACTCGATCTCCCCGGTCCGTTGCCCGTAGAATGCTGATGGCTTCAACGGGCGACGAGGAGGAATCATGAAGCGAAGGGGACTGGCCATTGTCTCGCTCCTCCTCTGCTTGGCGGCACCTTGTGTGGCCTACGAGCTGACGGAGATTGGCGTGGAGCTGGATCTGGGATTGGAGCCGTTTCGAGGCGACGAAGGTCAGATCTACTGGTGGATTACGTTTGGCGTCTACGGTCGCGTTACCGTGGACGATGAGTGGAGATTGGAGATAGCGGCTGGATCCGAGGTTCGATCGTTTAACCCGTTTGCAGACCTGGTTCTCTTGCGAGTCTTCACTCCTCAGCTGATGCTCGCGGGGAACCTTCTCGTTCGATCGCTTCCTCAGCGTGGCTTGCTTACAACGGCGGCCATCGGAGGTAGATATGCCTTCGGCGATCTACAAGACGCCCGAATCGAACTGACGAGCCTTCCGGTGGGATGGAGGCTCACGAGCTTCAATAACAGGCTTCGAGGCGACTTCTTTGTGGACGGCAACCTGCGTGGATTCGTTTCTCTCGGAAGGGCCGGACCTGGTGTGTTTGGAGAAGGTCTCGAGCTGTCCGTGGTCCGTGCAGGGATCGATGATGAGCCCTTGATCCCTCTGGGTGGTCAATGGGCGCTTTCGGCTCGATTGACGACGCACGCGGGCAACAGCTTCTAGTTGAGTCGGCGGACACCCAGAGCGGATACGTCCCGAAGGTTTTCGCGCTTACGCTGGTGGTAGCACCTCAGAGGCTCTCGATCTCGAAGAGGTCATCGAAAGAGGCGCCAAGGGCGCGGGCTATCCCGTGGGCGGTCTTCACGCTCGTTCCGGCCCCGTTCTCGATGGAGGAGAGCATCGGCCGGGAGATGCCGACTTCCTTTGCGAGTTCCGCCGACGTGAATCCCGCGACGATGCGGGCGCGCCTGACAGCGTCTCCCTTCGTGATGATGCGGTAGTTCTTCTTTGGCATGATTCCGCTCACAGGTTACATCGGGTGACGAAGTTCCACCATGGGCGGAATTCCGCAGTACATGGGACACGTAGCACGACTTCTGCTGTCTTAGTGCTACAAAAACTTGACATTCGTCTTACAAAATCCTAGACATTGGCCATGCCACCAGGGACGCCTCAGCTTCGCACACCCGGGGGCGGACACAGCGCCCTCTCCGGAGTGGTCCGAAGGAAACGCGAAGCACGATAGATGCGCCTCCAACACGTTCATCTGGGGCGTCCCGCCTCCTTTCTCCATCGAACAAGCGATCGTGTTGGCATCCGTTTCCCGCGCCGGGAGTTCATGTGGTGTTTGGACGTGTCCCGTTTTGGGAATCCGGACGACGAACAAGGGCGAGTGATGGGGCCAACTTCTACCAGATCTTATATCTTGATGCAGGCTACGATCTTGGCATAATGAGCCTCATGGAAGTTCACGACGGCATCTACGAACCTCCGGGGCTCCGGTGGAACCCGAAGGGCGCAGACGAGATCAGGGATCTGCCGACGGTCGAGAGGCCTCGCGAGAAGCTTCTGGCCAGGGGCGTTTCGGCTCTCTCGGATCTCGAGCTTCTGGCGGTCGTCCTCGGGAGTGGCGTCCGGGGGCAGGGCGTGCTGAGCCTTGCCGCCAAGATCCTTCGCCGCTGCGGCGGCCGACTTGACCAAGTTGACGTGGCGTCGCTTCAGTCGATCAAAGGGCTTGGCGGCGCGAAGGTTTGCCAACTCGCGGCCGCCGTGGAACTCGCTCGTCGTCACCTCTCGATGGAGCGGATCACGGTCCAACAGGCGTCCGACGCGCTTCCGTATCTGCAGGAGATCCGCGGGAAGAGACAAGAGCACTTCCTTTGCATCTCTCTCTCCGGTGCGAGCGAGGTGATTGCGTCACGCGTCGTCACGGTCGGCCTTCTCGACTCGAGTCAGGTTCACCCCCGTGAGGTGTTCGCTGATCCGATCACCGATCGCGCTGCGGCGGTGATCCTTGCCCACAACCACCCGTCCGGCACACTCAAGGCGAGCGCGGAGGACCTTGCGCTCACCCAGCGCTTGATAAGGGCGGGCGAGATCCTCGGTATTCGGGTCCTCGACCACTTGATTGTCACACGTGACGGGTTCCTGTCGATGAAGCAGACAGGCATGATCTAGCGCGTTGAGGCGGAGAAGCTCGAAGCCTCGCTCTGCATCGCGTGAGGGCTGTAGGCAGAACACCACGGTCACTCTCGAGTCGCTCTTGCTCGACATGGCTTGTCCATACTTGCTTGACTCCGCGATCATCCGCATGTAGGTTGGCTTCAGGCGAGCCGAGCCTGAAGGCTCGGCTGCGAAGAGAGAGGAAGAGAGCGAACGCACGACTTGCCGAGCGCTACAAGGAGGTCTTGATGGGACGATATCGAAGGTTGGCATGGATGATACCGGCCGCGCTCCTCGGGTTGGCCGTCCTCGGACAGGTGGGTGTGGCCGTCGATACGGCATCGGTCGTTGACGAGGAACTGCTTGGGCTGACGACGGACGCTGGAGCCTACGAGACCGGGATGACGCTCGGGCTCGAGATCGTCAACGGCGTCAGCGGCCTGTACGTCGAAGCCCTCGCTCTTCTGAGCGAAGACATCACCGTCATGCACGAAGCCTATGCGCCTCCGCGAGAGGCTAGGGCGTGGCTCGGCGAGGTGGAACTCCTGGATGCGGCCGGCGGTCAGCTACCGGCAGGGGAGTACTCGGTTGCAGTCTTCACGTCGAGCGGTGCCTTCTTAGCCACCTTCTCCATCGTCCCCGACATCGGACTTGCCGGAGAGGCCGTCGCCCCCACTTGCATTGCATTCTCCGGATCATCGCTGCTTGTCGGTCGACTCGTGACAGACGCGGACAAGGGAGCCGAGATCGTGATCCGGGACGGCGACACGCTGATCGTAGCACTTTCGGGGAACGCGACGACGGGATTCCAGTGGACAGACGTCACAGAGAATGCTTTTCCTGTCCTCGAGTCAGTCGATGGCCCCGACTACGTACCCGATCCGGCTCCACCAGGCGTCGGAGGATCGGGCGGTACCTTCATGTTCCGATACAAGGCGTTCGCGGCCGGGACTCAGGTACTCGGCTTTGACTACGCACGCTCCTGGGAGAGCGTGCCTCCAGCAGAGAGCGCGGCGTTCTCGGTCTTGGTCGTAGACTGAGACGGGAGGAGCGCGGCGGCGGCGATGGCCGATCGGCCGCGTCATGGCCCGAACGTTCTACAGGAGATCCATCGCGGCGGATAGGGAGACGTCGATCGACCATCCGGGGTCGCCAGGCTCGCGTGTGAGCGTGATCTGGAGACCGATGTCCACGCCGTTGATATCGAATCCGAGTTCAAGTGAAGCGGCGTGGCTGACGTTCGCATCCAGGCCGAGCGGTTTCACGCGCTGGAAGGCATAGTCGGCGATCAACTTGCTTGTCTCGCTCAGCTCGTATTCGTAGGAGAGTGTGGCGCTGAGCGTGTTTTCCTCGGTGAACTCTACCGGCCCTGAGAAGCTCGCGTGGAATAGGAATTGATCCTCCGGGCTCGTGACGAAAGCAGCATCGGCGGATGCTGCGATCACGAAGTTCTGTGCCCCGCCGTACGGGTCGATTAGTTCGTATCCGATGCCCGCCTGGACCGCCCATCCGCACTTCCGCTTCGGTTGCGTAGCGTCGATGACATCCTCGATGGACAGGAGCGCGAGTGCGTCGAGTTCAACGAGTGCGACAGCTTCGATCAAGCTTTCGATGTCCGCGACCATCTCCTTGACGTCTTCGTACTCCGCCTTACGGCCGATTACGCCGGCCACACCCATGAGGATGTCATCGGCCAGCTTGTCGAAGATTGCATCCGCCGCCAAGAGCTCCTGTTGGATCAGCACGGCCTTGGCTAGAGGCGTCACGTCGGAGAATCTGCCCAGGCCGAGCCCGACGCGGACGTCCACTCCGGGACTGGGCTGACCGGTCGCGATGGAGGCCTCCAGGCCGCCGTACCCGAAGATCAGCGCATCCTCAAATGGGTACAGGCGGAACGTGGCGCTGCCCTGGCCAAGGGAGCCTGTGGGGACGAATTCGTCGAGCGTTAGTTCGAGCGAGCCCCCGAGTGTGAATCCGTAGTTTGGTGAGGCAAACAGCTGGTCGTAGTCAATGCCGATCCGGCCCGAGTTGATGTCGATCACCGGAGTGGCCGCATCGTTGTAGTAGCGATACGCGAACGACATGCGAGCGTCGGTCAGCGCTGTGATGGGCGAACGGTAGTCGCACAGGGACAGCCCCCACGTGCCAAGCGCGGTCACCGCAAGCAGCAGACCGAGTACGACGGACCCCCAGAATCTCTTCATCTCTCTCACCCCCGCGGCCTCTTGTGCCAATGTGCAACTAAAGTCTACGTCCCACGGGACCTCCAGGTCAATCGGTTCCGGAGGCGAGTTCGAGGTTGGCTCGCAGACCTCGTCGGGAAGACAGCAGTTGGCGCTTGCTCGGAAGACCCCTAGAATGCTTACACCATGTTGCTTCCGGGACCATTCTCCTGGACCAAGAGGCTGCTTGCCATTCTGAAGTCGAACCTGTCGCCGAATCAGATCGCATTCGGCTTTGCACTCGGCATCTTCGCTGGTCTCCCGCCGATCGGTCTCCACGTCATCTTGCCCTGCACCCTCGCCCTGTTCTTTCGCTGTTCTTTCCGCGCGTTTCTCCTCTCCTTTGGGTTGTTTGAGCTCCTGTCTCTCGTCCTCGCACCGAGCGCCCATGCGGTCGGTCGATGGCTTCTGGATGTGGATCGAGGACTCGACGTGCTCTGGCGGCTTCTCTTTCACCTTCCGGTGGTCGCCCCGATGGGGTACGGCCGCTATTTACTCCTCGGAAGTTCCGTGATGGCGCTCATCTTCGCGGTCCCGATCTTCCTGATCGTCCGGTCGCTGGTCGTGCGCTATCGTGTGAGCTTCGTCGAGCGCGTCTCCGGTTGGGGGGTCTCTCGATGGTTCAGAGAGAGGCGAGGCATGGCGGTCTTGCGCTGGGCTCTCGCCGGTGGGAAGGCGAAGTACGGGACGAAAACGGTACCCCGAGGGATTGTGCGCTACGTTCGCAGCGAGATGCTCATCGGCCTTCCGTTGGTCTACGCGATCTGCTATCTGCTCGCCGCCGTCATCGTCCCGTTCTTCGCTGGCACGGTCGCAACGTCGACGGCCTCCTGGATCGTTGGCTCCGAAGTCGCCATCTCCGATAGCTCCTTCAGTTTGTTCACGGGGAGCCTGGATCTCACCGGACTGACAGTCCAAGATCCGAAGTCCCCGAACGAGAATCTCGTCGAGATCCCGGCGATTCGGCTCGACGCGTCGATGACACCCCTTCTCGCCAAGCGCGTCGTCTTCGACAATGTCGTGATCGCAGATGTCACGCTTCATGTCGCTCGCGAAGAGGACGGCACACTGAATCTTGACAACGTGTCGTCGGGGTGGAACGTCGATGGCTACCTTGAGTGGGCGGCGCGGCACGCGAAGGATGTCGATTGGCTAGGGCTTCTGCGCCAGTTCCTTCGCTACCTCGCCGATGTGCAGCCGCTCGCACCGCGGGAGGATCCGTACGCCCGGTATCGAGGCGGACGATCCTTCCCCGCCTACAGGCCGCCGTTCACGGTGAGTCGACTCGAGCTCGGCCGCGTGCTCATCACGCTCGAGGATCGACTTGGCTCCGGGGGGCCGCTGCCGCCGATCGATCTGTTCGAGGTGGAGGTCTCCAATATCGCGTTTCCGGGGCAGCTCAGGGAACGGCCGATCGAGCTTCGATTTCGCGGCCGGTTTGCCGACGATCCGGATTCGGGATTCGAACTCGAAGCACGATTTGAGGAGGCCGAGCAGGCGGTGAGCCTGTTCCGCTTCTCCATGAAGCGGATCGACCTACCGCGTCTGATTGCATTCTATCGGACGACATTGCCGGTCGATCTTCTGTCAGGTCGGGCGACGATGACCGCCGAGCTTCTGCTTGCAGGCGATGTGGCGTCGGGGCAGGTCTCGCTCCTTCTCGAGGATCTCGAGGTTGCCGCGCGCCCGGATCGTCCGTTGTTCGGCCTCTCGACTGCGACCTCGGACCGCATCGTTCTGGGCCTGAATCGTTACGCGCGCGAGCTTCCGGTAGTCGTCGGCTTTGGAGTTGGCGGGGAGGCGGAAGCCCCGACGCTTGAGTGGGAGGCGGCCTTGCTCGATATCGCCAGGGACGGACTGCTGATGCTGGGACGACGGCAGCTGGAATCGACGATCGAGGATCTCGGCTTTCGGATCGACCGACTTGGGGGCGTCGCTACGATCCCGCTTGATCCCGACTACAAAGCGGTTCGAGCGCAGGCGGACGAGGTGACACGCGAGTTTCTCCGCGTGTCAGCAGACGACGCCCTGGGCAGCTTGATCGAGGGCCTCACGGACGGCGAGACGAGGGACGCCGAATCTCCTCTTCCTGAAGCCAGACAGACCGGAATCGGCGAGCTACTGGAGCGACTCCTCGAAGGCAACGAGAGTGACGGTAGCTAGGCAGCGCGAGCCACGGTCAGCCCCGCCTCGGAGCGAGCAGCGGCAGCCGGACGGTTAGCGAGACCCGCGCAGTCGCGGATCCAGAGCGTCTCGAAGTTCGTCTCCGAGCAGGCTGAAGCCCAACCATGATCGGCACGCCCGGGAAGGTCGCGATCCGGGGGAGAAGAGAAGCGGCGGAACAGCTCCTCGAGCACGGGCTTCCCGGATCGCGAAGATCGCCCGAAGTCGCCTCGTACGACCCCGCTTAGGTACTCACCGTACCGCACGATGAGCGGTTTGTCGAAGCCCCACTTCGCACGGTACTCCTCCAGAAGCTCCGGCGTGACAACCCGGCCACCTAGCATCGCGAGCACGGGGTCCCCCGGCATGACCCGAAGGAGGAGGAACACCATGGTCAGTAGGATGAAGATCATCGGGATCGTCAGCAGCGGATTCGAGCGAAAGACAACTGTTCACTCGCTCTCCGTCCTTCCTTCCGTCCGTTCCTCGCTGCTCCGCATCGAACGCAGCGTCAGGTCGTCCGCGAGATGACATGTGACGAAGCGGGAACCGGAGAGTTCGCGATAGAGCGGCTCCTCCGCCCTGCAAACCTCCTGCGCGTACTGGCAGCGTGGATGGAAGGTGCACCCGCTCGGCGGATCCACGGGGCTTGGCACATCCCCTTCGAGCAGGATCCGCTCCACCCCGAAGTCTGGGTCGGGAATCGGCACTGCGGAAACCAGCGCCTCCGTGTACGGGTGCCTCGGGCGATCGAAGAGCAGTTCCGTGTCCGAGAGCTCGACGATTCGGCCTAGGTACATCACCGCTACTCGCCCGCTGATGTGCTTCACCACCGACAGGTCGTGCGCGATGAACAGGTAGGTCAGTCCGAAGTCACTCTGCAGCGACTCCAGGAGGTTCAGTACTTGCGCCTGGATCGACACATCGAGCGCGGAGACCGGTTCGTCGCAGACGACGAGTTGCGGCTCGAGCGAAAGGGCACGTGCAATGCCGATCCGCTGCCGCTGTCCTCCCGAGAATTCGTGGGGATAGCGGCTCATGTGATCCGCCTTCAGTCCGACAGCTTCAAGAAGGCCGGTCACGTAGTTCCTACGTTCGTGCCGGCCCGCGATTCGATGAACGATGAGTGGCTCGCCGACGATGGCGCCGATCGTCATCCGTGGATTCAACGAAGAGAATGGGTCCTGGAAAATGATCTGCATGTCTCGACGGAGCGCCTTCATCAGCTTCGGCGAAGCGTTGGCGACGTCGATCTCGCGGGCGTCTTCTCCATCGTGTGCTAGCCTGCGACTGCGGAAAAGGATCTCGCCGGCCGTGGGCTCGAGAAGCCGAAGCATCGAGCGGCCGGCCGTGGTCTTCCCACATCCGCTTTCCCCGACCAATCCGAGTGTCTCCTTCTCCCGAATGAAGAGATCGATACCGTCGACGGCCTTGACGTGTCCGGCAGTTCGTCGGAGGAGGCCCTTTCGCACGGGGAAATGCTTCTTCAACCCCTTAACGTTGAGCAGCACCTCGCCCAACTCGCTCACCTCTCCCCGTAGAGCCAGCATGCGGCTGAGTGGCCGGGCGAGATCTCCGTGGACTCCGGGACCCGTTTCTTGCAGATGTCCATTGCGTGCGGGCATCTCGGCTCGAAACCGCAGCCTTCAGGCGCATCGCGAGGGTCGGGGACGACTCCCTTGATCGGCTGGAGGTGCTCTCTACGTGCTGCCAGAGATGGGATGGAGTTCATCAATCCTCTCGTATACGGGTGCCTGGGCGAGTGGAAGACGCCTCCCACGGTGGCGGATTCGACGATCTTCCCCAAGTACATGACGACGACGTCGTCGGCCATCTGTGCAACGACACCGAGATCGTGCGTGATGAACTGAATTGCCGTGTTGAACCGCTCCCGCAGCTGGTCCATCAGCTCCAGCACCTGAGCCTGGATGGTTACGTCCAGCGCCGTCGTCGGCTCATCGGCGATGAGAAGCGACGGGTTGCAGGAGAGCGCCATCGCGATCACGGCGCGCTGCCGCATGCCGCCAGATAGCTGGTGGGGGTATTCATCCACGCGCTCCTCCGGCAGCGGGATACCGACCGCTCGCAACACGCGGATCGCCTCCGTGCGCGCCTGCTTCTTGCTGAGCTTCTGATGAAGCGTAATGGCTTCCACGATCTGCTTGCCAATGGTGTAGACCGGGTTCAACGATGTCATGGGCTCCTGGAAGATCATCGCAATCTCGTTGCCTCGGATCGACCGGATCTTGCGCCCCTTGGGAGACAGTTTCGCCACGTTGATCGGCTTTCCGTCCCGGTAGTAGAGAATCGCACCGCTCTCGATCCGGCCAGGCGGCATCTGAACGAGCCCCATGATCGAGAGACCCGTCACCGTCTTCCCGCAGCCACTCTCCCCGACGACGCCGAGCGTCTTCTCCTTCTCGATTGAGTAGGAGATCCCGTCCACGGCGCGGACGACTTGCCCCTCGATGTGGAAATGGATGCTCAAATCGCGAACGTCGAGAATGGATGTCTTGCTCATCGGTCGTCTGTCCCTGCCTCAAACTACAAATTGGCGCACCCGCCATCATCAATCAGCGTGCCTGTGCCGCCCTCGCTCCCTGGGCTGCCTGGAACGGCGACCTTCGCATTCCGGTGACTGTATTCCCGGCCAACCCCGCCCCGAGATGAGACGAGAAACCGTCCGATTCCCTTGAAATCCACGCTCAATAGCGTATACTACTCATTCTTCACTTCGGCGCACGCTCGACGAGCGTTTGCGCGAGACAAATCAGACCCAGAACGAGGGAGGCAAGCTTGATGAGCAAACGTGAGACGTTTCGGATAGCAGATCCTGCCTGCCTCCAAGGCCTCACCGGGTAGGCAGTTCGGCGGTCACGGCGCGCACTGGCGCGTCACCATCCACACCACGAAGCAGACTCTAGGGGACGTCCGTCCCGCGGTCACGAGCGATTGCTAGCTTCGCTCCATCGACACCGGAACTCAGGCGCCGCGCTTGGCGGCAAGAGGGCCTACGAATCGAGGGCTCGCCAGGTCTTCTCTTCAGCGGAGGACAGGCGAGTGACTCGCTCTCGATCGGCAGCTCCGCCAGCGAACCAAACAGGCGGGGATGCGCGACTCATGAGTGTGGAGAGCAACACGAGCGGCGAACAGGAGGCGAGAGGACCATGAACGACCTTGATGGTTCGTTGGTGTGTCTCCGCGTCGTCCATATCGGCGTGGAAGAGACGACAGGCAGAGAGCAAGGCCCCGAGAGGGCTTCTCCGATGTGTGGCAAGGAGGTCACCCATGCACCCGTGCCCGACGATTTACCTCTATGAGGCCATGCAGGGTCTCGTAGACGAGCGCATTGCGCGTGCGAGGCGCCGAAGCAAGATCCATCGCTTGATACACGAATCCAAGACGAGAAAGCAGTTCCGCCGATCGGTCATCCAGGGTCTGCGAAGTGGACTCGGCAGGGATGATCTGGTGGCAGAGCTGCGATCCGTCGCCCAGCGACAGTCGAGCAACTAGCTTCCCGAGGGCAGGGCGAACATTCGCCCTGCCCTCCTCCCATCTGGCCGATCGCGATGCCGTCATCCTGATTGAGTTGTCGCGCCCCGCCCGCCCCCGTATGCTACCCGGCAACGACAAGATCTCGGGACACCGAGTGGAGAGGGGGCAGCCTGCCCTGGAGTCAGATCGGCGGGCCCATTTCATGGCATCACTGTTACCAGGAGCCGGACGATGAAGGTTCTTATCACGGGACTCTTTGAGCCGGCGGCACTGCATGCGATCCGACGCTTTGGCCAGCTGGGGTATCAGGTGTACGCGGCGGAGGGACACTACTTTGCCTACGCGGCGTACTCGAAATATGTGACAAGACGAGTCCGACTGCCCAACATGCGGCACAAGCCGGCGCAGTACGCCAAGCGCCTTCTTCAGGAGCTGGAGACCGGCAAATACGACTACTACTTCCCTTCGTACGAAGAGATCATCCTGATGAGTCACTTCCGGGATCGGATCTTCGCGGTGACGAAGACGGCGATGATGGATACCGCGACGCTGATGCGCCTTCACTCCAAGGTTCAGCTGACCGACTTGGCCAGGGAGATCGGCATCGATACGCCGGAGATCCTCGTGCCCCGCTCGACGGAAGAGGCCAAGGAGCTCATTGCAACGGTCGATCTGCCGATCGTGGTGAAGATGCAGCAGACGTCGGGAGCCGCGGGCCTGAGGCTCGTCAACGATCGTAAGGTGCTGGAGAAGCAGTACTTCGAGGTCGTTCGGGTGAACAGTCTCGACGAGAACAATCTTCCGATGTTGCAGCAGATGATCGACGGTCCCACGACATGCACCCTCGAGCTCTGCAATCGCGGCACCGTGCTCGGCGAGGTCATGTACCGAGGTGTTCGCACAATGCCTCGGGATGGAGGAACGACCGTCTTGCGAGAGAGCGTTGCCGATCCTGCTTCCTCGGAGGCGGCGGCTAAGATTGTCGATCATCTAAACTTCCACGGTCTGTGCGGATTCGATTTCGTCCTCGACCAGAGAAGCGGGCGGCCGTATCTGGTTGACGGCAATTGCAGAATCACTCCGGCGATCACGATGGCTCATCACGGCGGATGTGACATGATCGAGGCTTGGATCCGCGTCGTCGACGGCGAAGAGGTCGCGCATCTTCCGGAAGTGGCGCTCGGCGTGCGGACGAAGATGCAGTTCGCCGACTTTGTGTGGCTGCTCGAGAGCTACGGCGGGAGCTTGAAAGACTGGTCCGGCGAGCGGAAGCTGAGGAAGGCGTGGTGGGCGGAGAAGAGCTTCCACTATGACATCGCGAGCATGAGTGACCCGATGCCGAACATCATGGTCTGGGTCTACATTCTCACCAACTGCTACAAGTTGATCTTCACCGACTTCGACTCCGCGCAGCTGTTCATCTACCACAACGCGTACATCGAGGGTTCGATGGACGGAGACCTATAGCAAGCATCGCGATTACGGACCCGTCACCACGATAACGCCTCGTTCCGTAAGCCGTGCGACGGACTCCTCCGTCTCCCGAGATTGCAGCGCCGGCGTGTCCGCGAGGCTCACTTGGGAGCCCGCGCCGAGGCCAGCATTCTCCACCAAAGGAGCGATGTCGGAGACGTTTGTTTCCGATAGACCCAGAGTTCGGAGACTCCTCAGGCCTGCGAGGATGGTGACATCACGGAGGGGATTGCGGTCGAGCCAGAGCTCCTCGAGCCGAGAGAGCTCGGCCAGCGGCGAGATGTCGGCAATCCGGTTTCCCCAGAGGCTGAGTCGCACCAGCTTCGTGAGGTCCTCGAGGGGGGCAAGGTCTTCGATCGCATTCGAATCGAGTCCCAACCCCTCGAGTTCCGTGAGCCCTCGAAGTGGTGCAAGATCGGCGATTCTGTTTCCGCCCAGGCTGAGTTTCACGAGTCCCTTCAGATTTGCGAGAAAGCTGAGATCTTCGATGCCCGTGTTCGGAAGCCCCAACCATTCGAGGTGGATTAGGTTTGACAGTGGCAGTGTATTCTCAATCGGGCATCCGCCGAGTCCTAGCTCCCGCAGCTCCGTGAGATTCCGTAGTGGTTCCAGATCGCGGATCCGGCTGTTCCACAACCCGAGCCATCGGAGTCCGGCGAGTTCGGAGAGGGGAGAGGCATCGATGACGGAGTTGAAATCAAGATTGAGCTTCTCGAGTTGCGTTAGGTGACGGAGTGATCGGATGTCCTCGATCTCGTTGCTTGCCAGGAACAGGGTTTGGAGACGACGGAGATCGGAGAGGGGGGCGAGATCGGCGATGTGGTTTTCCGAGAGGTCGAGATACGTCAGATTCGCGAACGCCTCCAGGCCTTCAAGTCGGGCGATCTGCCTGCCGGAGGCCGACAGCTCTGTCAGGCGGCGCGCGTCGGCGACCGTGATCGGTCCCTCCTCAAGGCCGAGCGCCTCGAGGACGGAAGTCTCTAGGCGAGAGTCAAAGAAGGCAACCGTCGGATCGTCGCAGCAAGCAGCCAACAGGAGGAGTGCGAGGAGCGCTCCCGCGAAGGGTATCCATGTTCGCCGTTTCAACCGTCCGTGCCTCCTTCGATAGGTCGCCGCCGGTCAGCAATTCGCGGTGAGTGGAAGGGTCGCCGAACATGAGGCGCTGTTCCAGCGTGCCCTCGGAACTGAGCTCAAGCGTGGATCTCAACGAGTGTTCGAGGAGAAAGACAAGAAGAGGGAGGGAAACGGCTCTCGTCTCGTTTCCCTCCCTCCGGAGTCAAGGAGGCGTTGTGGCGTTCTCGATACCGCTTCATACGAGGATAGGCTCGATCAAGCGGACATGGAGGGCGTTCGTCGGAGAACGCACGGACGTTCACGACGCATGAGTGGTGCGCCAGTCACATGCTGTGACCGGGCAACGGTCCCCTCACACCGCCAGACGCGTGTCGTGTTGAGACTGTTACGCTCCAGAGGCGGTGTCGCTAGGGTGAGGACACCTCGACCCCGCCGTAGATGGTTACGCTGAAGGCACAGCAATTACGCGTTCCTCCGCTCGTCAGCTTCAGGTACAACTCGCCGCACGTGGGACGACATGAGATCGCCGGTCGGCAGATGCAGCGTGACGGACAGCATCCCCAACACGGGGTACAGCAGCAGGAGACGATCTCGATGTTTGCGGAGACCATCTCTCCGTACGTCGTCATCACCACAATCCGGTAGAAGCCGGGCTGAGCGTATCCGCCGGATTCGAGCGAAAGATCCCAGGCGAACGAAGCCCAGTGGCCCTTTGGCTCCCCGAACGGCACGTACTTGACGATGACGCCCTCGAGGGTCTCGATCCACCATGCGGTGATGAGCGGCGTGATACTCACGTCTTGGACCCAGAAGTACTCCACCGGCACGACCAGCGAGAACTCAACGATCTCATTCGACTTGTACGTCTCGTAGCAGGTCGGCTCGGTCTCCGCGCCGCATCCACATCCCGTATTCGCCCAGACGGCCCATCCCCACAACCCCAAGAGAACGAGAACGATCAACCCTGCTCGCTTCATTGCCCTTGCCTCCTTACCCGTTTACGCCGGCTATCGGACTTCCGACAGACACATCCCAGGGCGCATGCGCGCCCGAACGAAGAACCTACACACCAGCTCTGCATCGGTTTCCCGCGCATGGATCTTGAGCGCGATGGGTACCAAGAGATGAACCCCGGACTCTGGGGAATCCTCTCTCGGATACCCTCAGCCACCTCGTGCAGTGACGGAACTGCCGCCCTCCCAGTGGAGAAAAAACGCCGTGATCGTCGCCAGCAGCTTGTCGAATGTCGAAAGGGGGGCCACCTCGAAGCCGTGGCTCGAAGCGCGGACGTACCCCAGACAGGCCACTCGTGGCGAGGCACCGATGGAGTAGACGAGGCTGGCGTCACTCGCCGCGCCGTCGTAGACGACCGGTTGCAGTTCCACTCCGGCATCCGCTGAGAGGCGACAGAGATCGCTGAACAGCCCTGTGTCGTAGGTCGCGACCCGGTCCTTGCTGCGAATTCCGGGGCGTCCGTCGAGCGCGATTGGACACTCTGGCACAAGTGGGCTTCCGTCGACGGCCACGAACACGTCGGGCCGCTCCCGGTTCGCAAGGATCTTCGCGCCGTGGCAACCGATTTCCTCTTGCACCGTGAATGCCACGAGGAAGGGGCAGCGTGGCTTGAGACTGTCATCCTTCGCTCGTTGCAGAAGTTGGAGCACGGCGGCGACTCCGAGGCGATTATCGAACGTCCACGAGCCGACCATCGGATCGGATGCATCGCCGAACAGGAACGGTCCGCGGACGCCTGGGGCGGGGACGATCGGAGATCCGATGCGCACGCCTCGCTCTCTGAGGCTCCTTGGCGTGAGTCCGGTCAGGACCCGGACGCGCTCCCAGGTCAGCTCCTGGCTGACGACGGATCGTGAATGCCCGGAGCCGGCCGAGACAGCGCCAAGGATCGTCTCTCGATCGCCAAGGATCTCGGCCGGTCCCTCGCCAAGTTTCCAGGGGAACAGCCCGCCCGATCGCGTGACGCGAAGATTCCCGTCAGACTCAATGCCCGTGACGATCATGCCGATCTCGTCGATGTGCGCGGCCAAGCAGACGAGCGGTGCTCCCTCCCGCTCTCCGTCGACTCGTACGACCACATTTCCCGCATCGTCAACGATGCTCTTGTACCCCCATTCGCCGAGCCGCCTAACGAGAAAGGCCGCGAATGCATCCTCGTGTCCTGACGGGGCTGGGATGTCTAGTAGCTCGTCGAACAATGCCAGTCCGGCATGGTCCGTTTCCGGCTGTCTCATTGAGCCTCCCTTGCTGGATAGCATGAAGCCCGAGGAGTCCGCGGGCATCGCTGGCACGCTACGGGGGCTAGTTCTCGGCTAGGATCTGCTCGTCGTACTCAGCTTCCAACTGCCCTTTGTGCCTGCGCTCTTCTTTGGCGAGCGACTGGAAGAGCGATTGAGTTTCGCCGCCGAGATTCGACAACTCTTCGTAGAGAGCGGCGGCGGCGGCCTCGCGCTTCATGGCAATGATCATGGCCTCTTGGATCGACATCCCCTTCGATGCCTTGATTTCGATCAGCAGGTCGGACAGCTTCAGATCTCCCAGATCTTCCGCGTTCGCCGCAATGATCTCGTCCGGGGTAACTCGCGAGAGCATCTCGGCGTGCCCGTGCTCGGTTGCCGCCAACTCGGCGAGCAGCGCGACGACTGCAGGGTTCTCCGCGACCGAGGCCCACTCTTTGTAGAAGGCCTCGGCTTCCCGCTCCTTCTGTATTGCGTGCTCCAATGCCCGCTTCAGTTCTTCGTTCACGGTCCCCTCCTCGTTTGCAGAACGATACGCGAGCTTTCTCGAGCGCGCCAGCCGGTTTCGGTGGGGAGGCAGGGGAATGAAGGCACTGGTTCGGCGCGCGTATTCCACGTTGCCGGGATGTCGTTTGCGCAGTCCGGCTTCGAGCATCCGTACGCTGGAGACGCGGACAAGCAGGAAGGTGATTGCCGCGGGCCCCAGGACGGCCGCGTAGCCGCAGGACACTGCGAGGGCAGCGAGGAAGATCCCCCACCAAAGGACCGCCTCGCCGAAGTAGTTCGAGTGACGGCTGTAGCGCCAGAGACCACGGTCCATCACTCTTCGACAGCTTTCGGGACCCCGCTTGAATCTCATGAGCTGATGGTCAGCGATCGCTTCGAAGGAAAGCCCGAACAGCCACACGGCCGGCCCGACGATGTCGAAGGCCGTCCACCGTGTGGGTCCACGTGCGAAGGCCACGGCAAGGATCGGTGCGGCGACGATCACGAGGAGTAGGCCTTGAAGGAGGGAGGCCCTGAAGAGGCCTGCTACCAGAAGACCCCGGTCGCTGCGTCACGCCACTTCCGGCATCGCCAATCCTCGGGCTTTCCCCATTTCCGCACTGTGATGTGTGCAGACAGCCTGCCTGCCCGGACTACCACCATCGAGAGGATGAGAAGGTCGCGCCACGTCGGGCTTGTCAACGCTTGCCGCAGAGCGGTCGGGGGGGCTAAAGTCATTGCGATCGACATGAGCGAACAGGAATCCAAGCGCAAGGCCGAGCTGCCCGCGATCCACGTGCTGTTCGCACACTCGGTCGAGCGGTACCCGGATCATGTGGCCGTGCGGAACACCAAGGCCTTCTCCGGTGAACCGGGCGAGATCACCTATTGCGGGCTGGAACGGCTCTCCAACCGGCTCGCGTTGGGTCTCCAGAGATCCGGGGTGGAGAAGGGGGATCGCGTCATTCTCCTCTCCCGGCCGCGGATTCGTTACGCGGCAACTGTGCTGGCCACATTGAAACTCGGCGCATGGATCGTGCCTCTCGACCCCGTGTTGACGGATAAGGAGATTGCCGTCTTGCTGGATCACGCGCGGCCGAAGGCGGTCTTCGCTCCGAGTGATCTTCTCGAAAAGGTTCCGGCAGGTGAGTTCCTGCGGATCGATCTCGATGACGTTTCTGAGCGGACCTTCGAGGCACTGTGTCTCGAAGGCGAGCCGATCCATGCTTCGGTCGATGAAGACGACATCGCCATTCTTGCCTATACGTCCGGCACGACGGGTCGGCCCAAGGGCGTGCTTCTCTCGCATGGGAACATCGCCGCTGACCTGATCCACGGCACGAAGGTGATCCCGATCCTTCCGGACGACGTGCTGCTCTCGATCGCTCCGTGGCATCACATCCTTGGTCTCGTCGCTTGTCTGATTCTTCCGTTCTACGGTGGCGGCACGGCGATGTATACCGAGGACTATCGGAGGCTCGCGGAGCTTATGGTCGAGCACGGGGTGAGTATCTTCACGGGTGTGCCGAAGCTGTACCACGCGTTGTACGCGAAGCTGATGGAGAAGGTGTGCGGATCGGCCCTCGGGAGGATCCTCTGGCGGGTCGCGCCCCGTGTGCTCGGGCGTGGGATCAAGAAGAAGCTCACTGGCGGTCGCCTCCGGTTCTTCGTGTCCGGCTCGGCTCCTCTCGATCCGAAGGTGGCGATGGGATTCCGCCGCCTCGGTATTGGCATGATGGAGGGCTACGGACTCACTGAGACCTCGCCGGTCATCTCCGTCTGCGATCCGTTTGCGAAGAAGCCGGGCTCGGTTGGTCGCCCACTGCCTCACGTGCAGGCGAAGGTCCTGAACCCGTGGCCGGACGGGGTTGGCGAGTTGCTCATCCGGGGGCCGATCGTCATGCAGGGGTACTACGAGAATCCGGAGGCGACGGCACGTGCGATCGACGCGGACGGCTGGTTTCACACAGGCGATCTTGCGACGCTTGACGAGGACGGAGAGATCTTCCTCAAAGGGCGGGCGAAGAACGTGATCGTTCTCGACTCGGGGAAGAACGTCTACCCGGAGGAGCTGGAATGGGAGATCGGGCGGATTCCGTACGTCGAGGAGGTCCTCGTACGGTATCGTGATGAGGACAATTCGATTGAGGCGGTCATCTACCCGAACCAGGAGCGGCTCCGCGAAGCGGGCGAAACCGTTGGCGTTCGCGAGCTGATCTGGCGCGAAGTCCGGACGCGCCTGCAGCGACTCGCGCCGTACAAGCGCCTTCGGACCATCGGACAACTGATCCTCGCTGAGAGACCGTTCCCGAAGACGAGCACATTGGACATCAAACGACACCTATTCAAGCGCGAAGAAGGAACGCAATGAGCGTGATACGTTGGCACGTGGATCGGTGGCCCGCGCTCGCCTGGCTTGAGACCGGAATCAAGCTCTTCGCCGTCGGCATCGCAGTCTTTGCCGTTGTGCGCGGAGGGGAATCCGCGAGCACGTGGCGGGTTGGTTCGCTCGTTGCACTTGGCGTGCTGGCCGTCCTCGCGGGTGTCCTCGCGGTCACCGTGTGGGATCGCTTCCGGAATCGAGAGATCATTGCGATGGCCTTCGTCTTCCTGAACAATCTCGGACATTGGAGTGCGTTGGTCCATCTCCTGTCCGTCCGATCGGTGACGCCTCCACTGGCTACTTTCGCGGCACTCATGCTCGTTGGCGATGTGGTGAAGATCGGTTTCATCCGGAAGACCGGGTTCACTGTTCGAGGTGTCTCCTCTCGAGCGCTCATCGGTCTGACGCTGGTCTACGTGCTCGGCTACGCCGCGATCTTCGGTCTCTCGGCCGTATGAGGTGCGGGACCGATTGAGCCGGAGCATCGAGAATCAGTCCTACCGTGAGTTCCCTTTAGAAGCTGCGCTCCCCCAGAGCACGCTGGGGCGGATGCTCTCTCTAACGCATCGGCTTCAGGCGAGGAGGCCGCGATCGGTTCCCACGCGGGCGAAGATCGAGGCGACTTCGTCGAGTTGATCCTCCGTGTGCGTGGCCATGTAGCTCGTGCGCAGAAGGGATTTTCCCTCCGGGACGGCGGGGGGGATGGCGACGTTCGTGTAGATGCCGGCTTCAAGAACGGCCTTCCACATCGCCATTGCGTCGATCGCATTTCCGACGAAGATAGGAACGATGGGCGTCTCGCTCTTCCCAACATCGTAGCCCATCTCCCGATATCGAGACCGCATACGACTTGCACTCGCGTTGACGCGCGCCACGCGCTCCGGCTCCGACTCGAGAACTTCGAGTGCGGCGAGTGCGGCCGCGACATTCGGCGGCGGCAGGCTAGCGCTGAACATCAGCGATCGGGCAGTGTGCTGGACCCATTCCATCACGGATTCGTCTCCCGCCACGAACCCGCCGATCGAGGCGAGCGACTTGCTGAAGGTGCCCATGATGAGGTCAACGTCCTCGGTCAGGCCGAAGTGCGCCGCGGTGCCGCGTCCCTGCCCGACGACGCCGATGCCGTGGGCGTCATCGACCATCAGGCGAGCGCCGTGCCGTTTGCAGACTGAGACGATGTCGGGAAGCGGAGCGATTTCGCCGCCCATGCTGAACACGCCGTCGACGACGACGAGCCGTCCGGCATCCGGCGGAGACGCGTTCAACACTCTTTCAAGATCTCCGACATCGTTATGCCGGAAGCGCACCATCCGGCCCAGAGCAAGGCGGCTGCCGTCGACGATGCTTGCATGGTCTTCCTTGTCGCAGACGATCACGTCGTTGCGACCGACCAGCGACGAGATCGTGCCCAGATTCACCTGATACCCGGTGCTGAAGACGAGAGCGCGTTCCTTGCCGAGATACGTGGCGAGCTTGCGTTCCAGCTCAAGGTGCATGGCGAGCGTGCCGTTGAGGAAACGGGATCCGGTACAGCTTGTGCCGAACTCTCTGATTGCCGCCGCCGCGGCGGCTCGAACTCTGGGATGCGTTGTTAGGCCAAGATAGTTGTTCGAGCCGATCATAATCAGCCGGCGCCCGTCGACGGTCACGGTCGTCCCCTCAGTCCCGTCGAGGGGAATGAAGAACGGATACAGATCCATCGCTCTTGCCGTACTTGGATTCGTCGGGAAACCGATGCTTTGGGCAAAGGCCGGATCCTCCGAGAACCGGCGACACTTCTCGAAGAGGTCTGCACACGGTTTCACGTCTAAGTCCCTCCTGTTCGCTTTGCTTGCCATAGGTTCCTCGGCTTACGACGGCACGTTGTAGTGTCGCATCACTTCGCGCTCAACGAACCCCGCTGGCAGCAGGGGTTTTGCGATGGCCGACAACCGCTGGGAGAGCGGGCCGACCGTGTAGCGAAGCCGAGGCGAGCGGCTGCGAAGGATCTTGAGAAGCAGGCGCGCGACACGATCTGGTGATTGGCCACCCATTTCGTCGGATTCTGCCACCGCCATCGCACGTGCGAGCCGATCTGCGTATGGGCCATCCCCGCCAGTGGCGACGCGTACGCGACTCGCCGTGAAACCGGTACGGAAGTCGCCCGGTTCGATCAAGCTCACGTGAATGCCGAACGGCCTCAGCTCCATCCGGAGTGCCTCGGTGACACCCTCGATTGCGAATTTCGTCGCGCTGTACAGTCCCTGGAAGGGGAGTCCCATTCTGCCCGCGATGGAGGAGACGTTGACGATTCGTCCCGAGCGTTGCCCCCTCAAAGACGGCAGCACGGCTCGGCAGACGCGCAAGATCCCGAAGAAGTTCGTCTCAAATTGTCGCTTGGCCTCGTCGATCGACGTGTCCTCTACTGAGCCCCCGATTCCGAATCCGGCGCAATTCACGACGATGTCGAGCCGGCCGGCCTTGCGAAGCACCCGATCGATGCCGTCGCGGACGGAAACCTCGGCATCCACGTCCATCTTAACGGAATGCAGATGCAAGCCAGGCGCGGCATCCTCATCCGATAGAGAACGCGCTGCAGCGAATGTCTCGAAGCCTTTGCACGAGAGAAGCGTGGCGCATGATGCGCCCAGTCCCGACGACGCGCCTGTGACCAGAGCAACCTGTCCCTCATCCGACATGATCCCCCGAACCTAGAATCCACCGAGAAGGGTTGCCCGCTCGGTCCGCATCAGCCATCCGCTGTCCAGTGCATCGAAGCATGTCCGTCAGCCTAGACAAGGACGATTCCGATGTCAACCCCGAATTCGAGACAGGCTGAGGATAGGCAGAAGGCTCGATACATCGCCCCACAGGATCAAGGTCGACGGGAATTCGGGGGGAGGGCGCAGGAGCGTTACAGCGCGTCCACATCCGGGACGGTCCCGTCTGACAGTCGGAACAGCATTTCTCCCGCGTTGGGTACGACAAGGACGCCCTCTTCCTCACGTCCCTCGTACTCCGTAACGTCCAACGCTCGGACATCCTGATACCCAAGATGGATGGCCTGGCACGTGGCTTCCGGGATTCGGGTCGCCAGTACGACGTCGACTCGTGGCGTCTCCATGCCGTCCTTGAAGAGGCCGATTCCCTTGACGTGCGTTGAATGTGCAAGGATTGCACGCGGAACATCGCTGAATCGCGACATGTTTGCGAGGAAGTAGTCGCGCGTGTGGTAGCCCACCTTCTCAATCCATCGGCCGTGCGTCGGCGAGATCTGATCGAGGTGAGGGGCGAAGATGATGAGCGTGCCGCCGTTGGCGACAACCGGTTCAAGCTTGTACATGCACTTACCGGCGGTCCACAGCTCGCGATACATCGGCGGCGCGACGGAGATGACGGTGTGGAAGGCGCGATCAGTCCACTGGATGTTCGTTTCGGCGGACAGCTCGGCGGCTGCCGACCATGCTTCGTGAACGTCATCGACGAACAAGCCGACCGCGTCGCGGCCGCGCATGACAATGGCCAGGCCGGTCCGCGGAGTCGGAACCTTCGCGGCAGCGCGCTCGATCAACGTCCGGACGGGCGTGTCCTTGTGTCCGTTCACCTTCGGATTCGTGATCAGCGCGCCGAGCCAGTGCGATACATCGAGGATCTCGCTCCCGGCGATCCCTGGGAAGAAGTACTTGTGCCCGCCGGAGAAGCCGACGACCTCGTGCGGGAAGACGGGATTGACGATCAGAATGCGATCCGCTTCGAGCGCCAGCCGGTTGATCCGAACTGGGATCTCCTCGGCGAGGCGACCACCAGACAGCTCCTCCAACTCGGCCGCCTCGATCGTCCCGACGAGACGAAGCGCCTCCGGGCTCTGCCACTCGTGTTGGACGACGCCGACTCCAGGCTGTTCGCGCCAAGCCTCGCCGAGGTGCGCCGTCAGCTCAGCTTCCGTCATCGGTGGATGCGTGCCGAGGGCGATGAGGATCGTCAACTGCCCGACGCGCGGCGCGACGTGCTCGCACAACGCATCGAAGATGGCCGGCATCGGGACCGTTCGAGTGTCATCGGGGATGACGACGAGGACGTGCTCGGCGGATCGACCGAAATCGTGTAGTGCCTCCGCGACGAACTGCGTCAGTTCATTGTGGGAGATCGGCCGGCCGGGTGTCAGTCGGTTCATGCCTCACTCCGCTCCGCTTCGACCGGGGCCTCCCATTCTGTGTGGAAGGTGCCGTCCCGGTCGATCCGTTGATAGGTGTGCGCACCGAAGTAGTCACGCTGTGCTTGGAGCAGGTTCGCAGGAAGGCGGTCGGTTCGGTAGGCATCGATCGCATCGAGGGTCGAGCCGAGCACTGGGACTGGGATTCCGGCCTCGTGTGCACGGGCAACGGTTCGCCGCAGCCCCGCCTGATGATCGGTCCAGATCGTCCGGAATGGTTCAGCGAGAAGCAGGTACGGGAGGTCGGGGCGATGTTTGAGTGCTTCGGTGATCGGCTCGAGGAGCTTGGCTCGGATGATGCATCCGGCCATCCAGACTCGCGTGACCTCAGCCAGGTCGAGGCCGTATCCCCGCTCTTCCGACGCGTCACGCAGTTGTCTCATCCCTTGGGCGTATGCGCCGACCATGGTCACAAACGTTGCGGAGAAAAGATCGGCGAGCGCATCCTCGCGGTCGATGGCCAGTGTCGAAGCGGGGCCGGAGAGAATCGCGTTCGCTTCGACCCTCTCAGCCTTCAGCGACGAGACGATGCGCGCGAAAACGGCGGCGGCGATCGAAGGAGAGGGTGCGCCGACGTCGAGTGCCGACTGGCTCGACCACTTGCCGGTCCCCTTCTGCGACGCGGTGTCGAGGATCATCTCGACGAGAGGGCGTCCGTTCTCGGGATCGACTCGACGGAGGATCGCCTCGGTGATCTCGACCAGGTACGAGTCGAGGTCGCCTCGGTTCCACTCTCCGAGAACCTCGGCCGACTCCTCTGCGGCCATCCCGAGTCCCCGTCGCATGATGTCGTAGACCTCGGTCAACGCCTGCATGATGGCGTACTCGATTCCGTTGTGAACCATCTTCACGTAGTGACCGGCCGAGCCGGCCCCGAAGAAGGCGCAGCAGGTTCCTCCCGGACCTTGTGCCGCGATCGCTTCGAGGATAGGTCCGGCGATCTCGTACGCCTTCCGAGATCCGCCGGCCATGATCGACGGGCCGTTCAGCGCCCCCGACTCTCCGCCGGAGACGCCGGCGCCGAGAAAGAGGATCCCCGCGGCGGAGGCACGTCCGATCCGGCGTTCGGTGTCGGGAAAGTGCGCGTTCCCGCCGTCGATGAGGACGTCGCCCGCCTTGAGCATCGGGAGGAGCCGGTCGATCAGCTCGTCGGTCGGACCGCCCGCCTTGACCATCATCAGGATCTTGCGTGGGCAGGCAAGCGAAGTGACGAATTCGTCAAGATCGTAGGTAGGCGTGATCGCTCTTCCGGCTGCTTGCGTCTCGACGAACGTCGTCGTCCGCTCGGCCGTCCGGTTGTAGACGGCGACCGAGTAGCCCCGCCGTTCGATGTTGAGGACGAGGTTCTGGCCCATCACGGCAAGTCCGACGACACCGATGTCTCTCGTGGTCATGTCGCTTCCTCCCAGCGCGGCCTCTCCGGTAGCGCCCGATCGAGCTGCTCGAGAAGCCGATCCTCGTATTCGCCGCGGTACGTCCCGGCGAAGAATCGATCGAGCCCCTCGCCGACGAACTCCGCCCACGATGCCTCTTCGTCGCCAGGGACGATCGGGAAGAAGAGGGCGTCGTTCGTCTTCGCCGAGCGAAGATCCCCAGGGGCATCGCCAACCATCAGGACCCGCTCGCGCGGGTAGCCCTCTCCGACGATCTTGATGTGCTCACCTTTTGTTCCCATCTCCTGGCCGCAGATCAGCGCCACATACCTCTCGATGCCGTGCTCTGCCCACTCGCGCAGCAGTGCTTCGAGCGGCGTTGCCGAGACCACTACCACATCGGCATGACCTTCGAGCCTCTCCAGTGATTCCTGCACACCGGGGAACGGGGGGATTCCCTTGACAATCTCCCCTACGGCCCAGTTAACCCGCTCACTCCAGGCGAGGATCTTCTCCAACTCCTGCTTAGCTACCGGATCGGTTGCCGCCTCGATTGCCGCAGCGAGTCCCTCGTTGGAGAGTAGGGTCTCGGGATCGTCGATCCACGCGCAGTAGGCCGGGTACTGAGGTACAGCGAAACCGCGGGACAGCGCCTGCGGATGGGTCGGAAGGAGCTCAGTGAGGATCCGCTTGATCGTGAGATGCCGGTTCGCCCCGCGTGTTTTCGAGAACAGATCGGCGAATTCCTTGCAGTCGCGTGCCGCTTTGGCGACCGGCTGCAACCCGAATGCAGTGATCATCCACGGGCAGAAGCATTCCCTCTGTTTGATCCCCATGGTGTCGAAAGCGCACCCGTCAGAGTCGATGCACACGAGATGATCGTGCGCCGGCCGGAAGGCACGCAGTTTCTTCTTCGGGGAGAGGGTCATCGATCCTCCTTACGATGAGCCTGCGGGACGTAGGCCGGACAGCGCTTGTCCGCTACGATTGGCGCGAGCCGGGCCAGTCTCGGCAGGCCGTCCTCCAGTGGAATTCGCGGCCATGCGTCTCCAATCAGCGGTCGTGCATAGCCGAGGAAGTCGTCGGTGACATCCACTCCTGATGGGGCAATCCAATCGGCCGGGAAGCGGCGCTCCGAGTTGGCCATCTCGACGAGCGTGGCCTTGCCGTAGGTGACGGCGTAAGGGCCGCCGCCCGCGCGCTGGATCGTCGACATGAAACCGGATCCTTCCTCGACGGCGATCCGCACTGCGTGTCGTCCCACGTCGTAGGCCTCGTCGAGATCTACGGCCGATGCGTGGATGATGGCGTGACGCTGGGAGGTGCCCGGCACCTGCCCTCGGGCCGAGCCTCGTGCGGCCATCCCTCTTCGGTTGAGGAAGCTCACCACCATCTGTGCCACCGTCTGAGCGCTCGCACCGAACTCGGCATGTCCGAATGCGTCGCGGCAGACGTCGAGATCTCCCACATCGAAGCCCTCACTCACGACGACGAGGGCTCGGCCCGATCGCCGCAGCTCCTGATCGACGTGCTCGCCCAAGTCGTCGAGCGTTAGGCCGGACTCCGGAAGGACGATCAGCAGCGGAAGCTCGCGTTTCGGATCGGCGAGGCGCGCCGCCGCGGGAATGAAGCCGATCCGTCGCCCCATCGCCTGGACGACGAGGACGGGGTCGGCTGGCCGGGATCCCCGGTTCTCCTCGTTTAGCATCAGGACGAGGTTGGCCCAGTAGCGGGCCGCCGAACCGTACCCCGGCGTATGGTCCATCACGAGGCGCTCCTGATCCCCGAGATCGTTGTCGATCGTCTTTGGTACCCCGACGCAGACGAGATCGAGGCCTCGCTTGCGCGCCACCTCGCTTACCCGGTGAGCCGTGTCCATCGAATCGTTGCCACCGATGTAGAAGAAGGCACCGACCTCGTGAGCGGCAAGCACCTCGACGATCCGATTGAGATCCTCCGTCTGCTCAGGCTTTACCTTGTACCGACAGGTGCCAATGGCGCCGGCCGCAGGCGTTGTCCGCAGCAGGGCAAGCTCAGTAGGGTCCTGCGCGCCGAGGTCGACCAGATCTTCGGTCAGGATCCCCTCGATCCCGTGGTGAGCGCCGTAGACCCGAGCGAACGCATCCGGCACGGTGAGGCATCCCTCGATTACGCCTAGGAGCGATGCGTTGATCACCGACGTCGGTCCACCTGATTGCGCCACGACAACATTTCTCATCTTGCTCCCGACCCCTAAACTCCGGAGTAGGCGGAGAACCCGCCATCGATTGGCACGACGATCCCGTGGACGAAAGCAGACGCGGGGGAGACCAGCCAGAGAACGGTCCCGACCAGGTCGGCTGGATCTCCGAACCGCGCCATCGGCGTGTGGTCAAGGATCTGCTGGCCTCTAGGCGCCAGGCTCCCGTCCTGCTCGGTGAGCAGGAAGCGATTCTGCTCGGTGAGGAAGAAGCCGGGGGCGATCGCATTGACGCGGATCCTCGTCGAGACGTTCTGCGACAGGTGCACCGCGAGCCACTGGGTGAAGTTGGCGATCGCCGCCTTGGCTGCCGAGTACGCCGGAATCCGCGTCAGCGGGCGGAAGGCATTCATCGATGCAATGTTGAGGATTACACCCTCCCCCGATTCGGCCATGACACGGCCGAACACCTGGCTCGGCAGGAGACTCCCGAGGAAGTTGAGATCGAAGACGAAGCGGACGCTCTCCTCCGGAAGATCGAAGAAGGTGTTCTCATCGCTTGTCGTCGCCTTGGGGTGGTTCCCACCGGCTCCGTTGATCAGGATGTCGATCTGCCCGAACCGATCGAGCACTGTGCTCGAGGCTCGCTCGAGATCGTCCCGCTCGAGCACGCTGGCGCTGATCGCCATCCCCTCGCCGCCGACGGCGATCACCTGATCCAGAGATTGTGTTGCCTTTCGCTCGTCCAGATCGAGTAGGGCAACGCGCACGCCCGCCTTCGCCAGGCCGACGGCGAGTGCCGAACAGAGCACACCTCCACCGCCGGTGATCACCGCGACGCGTCCCTTCACCTTATGCATTCGATGTCACCTCCAGTCCATCGATGTGTCGTCCGAGATGCTTTGCCAGAGCGACGAAGTGGTCTTCCTCATGTTGCTCGAGAACATTTCGGAACGAGGTCATGTACTTGCTTTGCAGGACAGAGCCGAACGCGACGTGGAGGACCTGCCGACTGTCGTGCGCGGCAATCAGGTCGACCAGCATCTTATCAGCCAGGCTCTCGATTGCTGGGATGCGTGACGGATCGGCCGAGATGTGGTAGGTCGCCTTGTCCTCCGCGAACGCAGCGAGCGAATGGATCGCAAGACTTCGGAAGAGCTCGGGATCGCGACGCGCGATGACCTCCAACGCGACCAGATAACTTGTTCCCGCGGTCTTGACGTGGCATCTCCCGTTCGTCTCGCTGGCGAACTGCGGATAGATGGAGAACTTGTCCGAGCCGGAGTGCAGACTGAGTCGGTAGCCGCCCACCGACCTCGCGATCAGTGCATGCTGAGCGAGGTCGGACGAGAACTGTTCGATCTTGCCGCGCCAATCTACGCCTTTCTCCATAGCCCCAACGAAACGAGGCGCGAGGCTTACGAACTCGACGCCGCGTCTGCGCAGTTCGAGTGCGACGAACAGATGCTCGAGCGGCGTCGTCGGCGCATCCGTCTCGTCGACCGAGACTTCGTAGTCGAAGTTGCTTCCGAGTTCGTCTACCAATGTCTCGTACATGCGCGTCGCGTGATCGATGGCCCCGCCGTACTTCACTGCAGCGCGCATCAGATTCTCCTCCGAGATGTGAAGGAAAAGGTCTTCCCCGACGGCGTACGACCGGCCCGCGTAGCGGTTTGCCATCTCCCTTGAGTTTACGATTTCGGCGAAGCGACTTCGGATCTCATCGAGCGACAGCTTCTCTGCTTGTTCAACGCGATCGCCGGGGTCGCAGGTGAAGAAGCTGTATCTGAGGCGAGCCGCTTCGAGCGCATCCGTGGTCTCCTTCAGGTGGTCCGCGTCGGCGCCGAAACCTCGGTCGTAGCCCTGGCGAAATGCCCCGAAGACGGCATCCGCAAGGACCATGGAGAAAGAGCGTCCTGTTCGCGTGTTCTCACGGACCGATTGCTGCGCCAGGATCGGGAAGATCGAGGCCGAGGATCGCAGGGCTCGGATGTGGCCGGGAGTCGCCAGCCCAATGCGATCGCCAAACCCGAAACTCGGCCGATCCTCGGGGATGCGTCGTGGCCGCAACCAGTCGAATCGCTCTGATAGTGCGAGCCCGTTCTCGGGGCTCAGCGAGCAGAGAATCCCTTGCTCCGCAGGCTCGCCTCGGAACGCGTCATGATTCCCGACGACGTGAAGAGCGAGCGCCTTCGAGTGCGTGCGAACGAGCGCGAACGTCGATCCGTCCTCTGACGCTCGATAGGGGGTGACGGGTTCCACGCCCGAGGGCAGACGAGATTCATTCGGTGACTGGGTCATCGGGTTCCTCCACAGATTCCGCTGCCGCGCCGAACGGATCTAGGTCGTGAGGTTCCAGCGTGCTCGAATGTCTGCTCCCGCACGCATCAGCGCATCGGCGCTCGGGAGCGGAAGCGGCTCGAGAACGACCGAGTGAGCATAGCCGATCTCCTCCAACGCCTCCCAGACTTCGTCGAACCGAATGTGCCCGCGGCCGGGCACCCATCGATTCGAGTCGGCCAGATGCACATGAGCGAGACGATCTCCGGCAATACGGATGGCCTCCACTGGCACGGCCTCCTCGATGTTGGCGTGGAACGTGTCGTAGAGGAGTCCGAGGTTCTCGAAGCCGACACGTTCGACCATGTCGACCGTCGCCTTCATCGTATTGAGGAGCCGCGATTCATAGCGGTTGAGCGGTTCCAGCGCGAGGGAGACGTTGCTGAACGCGGCGCATTCCCGAAACGAGTTCTCGAGCAACGCGAGATCCCCGTCAGCGCCGCGCAGCGACCCGATGATCACGACGGCGCCAAACGGTTCGGCGAACGCCATGTGTGCCTGGATTCGCTCGACGGCGCGCTGACGCACCGCGTCGTCGTGTGACGACAGAGAGAGCCCTTCCTTCGCAGCGGATTGCCCCGTTGTGATCGACAGCAGGCGAAGGCCCTCCGCTTCGAGGGCCTCCGCAATCGCTGCCGACTCAAGGAGGCGTGGATCGGTAATGGCCAATTCGACGCCATCGAACCCTGCCGCGCGGACCGCCGTCAGTCCCGTTTGCCACGCCTCGGGCCCAAACGGAGAGAACGGCGTTGGGTCCTGCAACGGGACGATCATTCCGATCGGCCACGTGAGCACGATCCTAGAATCCCCTGCGAGGAAGGCCAAGGACGGACTTCCATCCCGGTGTCCCCGGCTCCTTGAGGTATGGCTCCATTTCCTCGGCCGTACGAAGCGTGACCTCCTCGACCGGTGGAACAGTTCCTGCGGGGAACGTGTCGAGGATCTGATCGATCGTCAGCGTCAGGTAGCTCAGGATCGCTGCGATCGGGCGCTTGGCCTTTTCGGCCGTCGCCAACGTCGGCTTTCCGACGACACCCTCAGGCGTGGCGGCCATCTCGATCGCCATTTGGCCTTCCCCCTCGGACCACTTGTGCGGTCGACGGTGCGCGTCGACCGCGGTATCGAAGTGGCCGCCAGGCAACAGTGCCTTTCCCTCTGCTTCTTGTGCCAGGCTCATGTCCGTCATGCCCTCTGGGAACATGAGCAGCCCGACGGCCGTCTCCGATTCGTCTGCATGAATGAAGTGGGTCTCGAGTGAGTTGTCCTTGCCCGTGGGGAAGAAGAACTCCCGAACACCTCGATGCCAATCGAGGACCTGGAAGACGCCGGGGAGCTGATAGCGATACATGAACTCATGTAGCGCCGATTCGAGCATCCACAGCTGGCCGTGGTTGTTGACGATGATTTGCTTGCGGAAGCCGTCGTTCCACAGTCCGAGCATGACGTTAATCAGCGTCTCGCGTACCACTTCCTCCGGCATGATTACGGTGCCGGGCATCCCGATGTGGTGATACGGGTGCCCGCCGTAGTTGAGCGGTGGAAGGGCGAGGTTGACCGGCCGGCCGTTCTTGACCGACTTACGGCGGACCGCCTCGCAAATCTGGGTCACCATGAACGTATCGAGGCCGGAAACCGTGTGCCGTCCGTGATTCTCTGTGCAGCCTATCGGGATCAACACGATGTCGTTCTTCTTTCGGTTCTCCATGACCCGATGACGGACGGTGGTCTGGATGTACGAGCCCGCCTTGCCAAGCTCGGGCTCGGACGGCACGTCGTAGTCAGCGAGGATCGCGTCGATTTCGCCTCCGCCCGCGTCCCAGATTCTCTTCTTCATCCGGCCGACGTCGCTGTCCTCAAAGACGATCGCCGGGTGTTCGGTCGTAATCCACATGGACATGGTGTTCTCCTTCCTTGGCTCGGCCAGGCTCAGGGACGAACGATGATCTTGCCGTCAGCTCGGTTGGTCGACTTGGCGATCGCGTCGATGGCCTGATCGAGCGGGAAGTTGGACGTGACCATCTTGGCGTTGTCAATCAGCCCCGATCCCATCATGCGGATGACCGACGGGAAGATCGCGTGGCCGGAATGGCCCTGCGCACCGAAGAGCGATCCGCGGCGGACCTGGAAGGTCTCCAAGTACATCGGCACGCGAACTGCGGCGCGCCCGACTTGGGCGACCTTGCTGTTGATCGCCATCGTCTTCTCCATCTCGGGAATCGTCTTGTTCGGCGCGCCTGCGGCCTCGACTGACAGGTCGGTCCCTTCTCCTTTGGTCAGATCCATGATGACCTCGGATGGTGACACCTCAAGTGGATCGAAGACATAGTCCGCTCCGCAGGTCTTGGCAAGTTCGCGCCGCTGAGGCGACACCTCGAACGAGAAGACCTTTGCGGCACCGGCGGCCTTGCAGAGTTGAATCCCTGATAGCCCGATCGGGCCTGCGCCGTAGATCGCGACGTAGGCTCCGGGACGGAAGCCGCCGGCTCGCTCGAAGATCGTGTTGTAGGCGACACAGGTCGGCTCGGTTGTGGCCGCGACATCCCACGCCTGCTGCTCTTCCGCGTAGCGCTCGAAGACGGAGTCGACGCTCCAGCAGAGCTTGATCGGGACGACGATGTACTCCGCCATCGCGCCGTCAATCGTGAATCCGATCTCCTCCAGGTTCGTGCAGTGGTTCGGATAGCCGTTACGGCAGGGCTTGCAGTACCCGCACCAGACCATCTCCTCGACGGTCACCCGATCGCCAACCTTGAAGCCCTCCGATTCCGGTCCCGGGCCAATCTCGATGATCTCCCCGGCGAATTCGTGCCCAAGGATCGCCGGGAACTTCGTCAGCCCCGGATAGAGGATGTAATTCTCATCGTCGGTCTCATAGAAGTGCATGTCCGATCCACAAACGCCGCAGGCGCGGATCTTGATCAAGGCTTCGCCCGGTCCCGGCTTCGGATCCCCAACCTCGGTGATCTCGAGAGAAGGGTTCCTCCAGACGTTGAAACCCTCGACCGCCTTGCCCGTCCTCTTCTCCCAATCCGATACCTTGTACGACGGTCTCGGATCCCACTCCGCCTTGAGCAACAGGCCCTTCATGCGTCCTCCTTCAGCAACATTCGTTGTCGAACGGACTGATTATAGGGAACGCGCGCTGTTCTGCAACCGTTTGCAGGCGCCACCCCATGCAATCTTCAGTCCTTCTCTACTTCCCGCAACCATTCGAGCGTCGCCCACGCTTCGTCGACCGCTTGCCTCAGCTCGAACTCGCTGCCAGGCGGTCGAAGATCTCGACGAATCCGACGTGCCCCCGGCCGATCGCGCGACGGTTCGAGTCGGCGACGTGGAAAAGCAAGGTCCTGCGATGTTATCGGCCGAAGGCGGCCGACGGCCCCATGGAACCCAAGGATCGGTGTCTCGACCTCCGCCGCGAAGTCAAGCATCCACCGGTACTCGTCAATCGCGGACGCTCGCGTTGCCGGGTGCGGATGAGCTGGATCGGCGTCCGCCGGAGTTAGAGAGAGGATATCGAGTCCGTGACTCGCCATGATCCGGCGCACATCGGCAGGTTTCAGCCGATCCGTTTCAGCGAGGAGTTCGACGCCATCAAACCCGGGATGTCGCACGACATCCGCGATCCGACCGAGATCCCGCTCTCCAAAGATCCATGTGCAGACTCCGCAACGCATCCCGCCTGCCTCTCTGCCTAGATTCCCTCGACCTCAGCTAGCGAAATCGGACGCCCCTCGCGAAGCGACCGTTGTGCCGCCATCGCGACGACCACGGGAACGCGGCCGTCCTCGCCGCTGACCGCAGGTGGAGTTCCTTTCTGAACGGCCGAGACGAACAGGCGAGCCTCCTCGATGAACGATTCGGCATACCGCTCCAGGAAGAAGGGAAGCAGCGCCGGTGTGTGGTCGCCGTCCGCATCCGAGCGAACGGTCGTGTGCGGCAGCGGATTCTCCACGAGGATCCTGCCCTTCGAGCCGAGGACTTCAAGCCGCTGGTCGTAGCCGTAGACGGCCTGGCGTGAGTTGTCGATGACGCCCAGGGCGCCGCTGCGGAAGCGGAGGCAAACGACGGCCGTGTCAACATCTCCCGCCGATTCGACGGCCGGATCGATCAGGACGGATCCCTGAGCGAACACTTGGACGATCTCATCTCCCATGATGTGGCGAGCCATGTCGAAATCGTGAATCATCATGTCGAGGAAGATGCCGCCGGAGCCCTTGATGTATGCGATGGTCGGCGGTGCCGGATCACGACTCGTGATCCGTAGGATGTGCGGAGCGCCGATGGCGCCCGCCTCGATCTGATCTCGCGCTTCACGGAAGTTCGGATCGAATCTTCGATTGAACCCGATCTGCAGGACCACGTCCGCTTTGCGAACGGCCTCCAGGGCGCCGTCGATCGACGGGAGGTCAAGGGCAATCGGCTTCTCGCAGAAGATCTGCTTTCCCGCTTCTGCTGCCTGCTCGATGAGCTGCGCGTGCGTGTCGGTTCCGCTGCAAATGAAGACCGCATCGATCTTCGGATCGGCCAGAATGGATCCCGGCTCTCCGTAGATCTCGGGAATCCTCCACCGGTTGGCGCAGTCCGCGGCTGCGGACTCGAGGATGTCACTGATCGCAACGACGTCCGCTTCGGGCACGTACATCGAGAGGTGGCGAGCGTGGAGCTGACCGATCCTCCCTGCGCCGATGATTCCGATTCTCACCTTGTCGATGATGTCCTCCTTCCTAGATCGTCGTTTCCTCTTGTTCCGTGCTTCGTCTCAGGCTTCGGTGGTCATGGACTTGCGTAAGCAGATCCGTCGCGCGGACATACGCCTCTCGCGCAACATCCTCTGGCGGCAGGTCCCCATACTTCGGGTGGAAGACCTCCACCGAGATGGGCCCCGAGTATCCGGTGTTCAGAACGGATTCGAGAATCCTAGCGAGAGGTAGCTGCCCCTCGCCGGGAAGAACACGATCCATGTCGGCGATCCGCGTCACGTCATCCGTACGGATGTAGGCATCCGAGAGGTGAACGAGCCCGATCTCGCCGGCCTTCAAACTCTCGATGGCAGTTTGAGGAGTCCGGCTCGCCGCCAAGTGGAACGTATCGAGGACCAGAAGCAGTCCTGCGGCAGATGCGACGGTGCGAGCCTCTCCGAGGGACGGGAACGCATGATGGCTGAAACCGATGAACTCGTAGAGCAGCGAGAAACCGCTCGCCTCCGCCAGCGATTTGAGCTGCTTCAGGAGCGAGACGGCCTCCGATGGGTCGACCGCGCGTGGCACCGGACCGGGCACAACGATCAGCTCACGGATTCCAAACGGCGTCGCGGCCGAGAAGATGCTTCGCGCCGCGTCCTTCAGTTCGTCGTCTGATGTAGCGAAGGCGCCTTCCAGCGCGTTGAGGGGTAGCCAGCCGATGGCGGCGTCCTCGAGTGCCCTCCGAGCGCCCGCCTCTCCGTTCGTCTTCCGTACCTGCTCGAGCTCGGGCATCCGCGGCTCGTAGAACGAGAATCCGGCCACCGCTGCGCTTGTGATCCCTGTCAGCAGGTCGCTTCTGGGAAGTGTTGCTCCGTTCAGGCCCAATCCGTCCTTCATCCGAAGACCTCCTCGGGTTGCTTCAAACGTTTGCAGCCCTCAGTGTCCTCTTCCCACAAGCATTGTCAAGGCTTTCGGCTAGCCCTGATCGGCGAGTGCTAGGATGAAGGTCCCGTCGTCGATCGCACGATCAGCCGCGGGATCAGAGTCCGCCGCAGGGGCGGCACGTCGGCACCCCTGATTGCACCGAAGAGCCAATCGGCCGCGATCTGTCCCATCTCGATTGCCGGCTGCGCGACGGTTGTCAATTGGATTCGAGGCAGCGAGGCGTAGCTGATGTCGTCGTAGCCAACGAGGGAGAGATCCTGCGGGATGCGCAGGCCCAGACCTTCTGCGACTTCGAGAACGCCGAGCGCGGTGACGTCGTTCGCCGCGAAGATCGCGCTGGGCCGCTTCGCCTGCGACAGCATGCCACGTCCGGCCTCTCGTCCAGCGCCCTGTGTGAATCCCGCGTAGCGGCGCCACGCTTCCTCAGCGTGGATGTCATGCTCTGCGAGCACTTCGAGATACGCGGTCATCCGATCACGGCTTGCCTGGACATTCTCAGGACCGCCGATAAAGCCGATCCTGCGATGCCCGAGGTCCAGTAGATGCTCGACGGCGAGGCGCGAGCCAGCGTGATCGTCGGTGATGACGTAGGGAACATCAGGATCTGCCGAGAGCCGAGACACGAGAACAAACGGGGTTCCCGCAGTAGCGAGGCTATGCTCCAGTGGAGCATCGAGCTTCGCCGAGCAGACCAGAAGGCCGTCGACGCGCTTCCGTCGCATGAGTCGGATGTAGCTCAGCTCGCGATCCGCTCGATCGTCGGTATTGCAGAGGATCACGCCGTATCCGGCTCCATCGGCGATGTCGCTTACCCCGCGAGCAATGTCCGAGAAGAACGGGTTGGTGATGTCCGGAACAACCAGGGCAATTGCGCCGGACTCGCCCTTCACGAGGGCTCGTGCAAGTTCGTTCCGCTCGTATCCTAGGGCTTGGGCGGTCTCGACGATTCTGCTCTTCGTTTCGTCGTTGACGAGCGGACTGTCGCTGAGCGCCCTAGAGACCGTGGATGCGGAGACGCCGACTGCCAAAGCGATGTCCTTGATTGTGACCATGGCTAGGTTCGGAGCTTCTCCTCGACTTCTTTCATCGTCCGATTGAACGGGCCCGGTGCCTCCATCTTGAGGCTCGTGACAGCGGCTGCGTATTGGCAGGCCTCCACCGGATCGGCTGTGAGCCGCCGGGCGCAGTATGTCGTGAAGCACGTATCGCCGCGCCCGGTTCGCCCGAGAACCAACTTCGGAGTGAACGCTCCTTCGTGGAAGCTCCCGTTCGCGTAGACGAGGACGCCCTTCTTGTGCGTAAGCACGATCTCCTTGGGCCCCAGTTCCGCGAGGGCCCGTGCTGCTTCACGAAGATCGGTCAATCCCGTGAGGACCTCGGCTTCGGTGTCGTCGACTTTCAGATAGCGCACGCTCCGCAGTCCGGTCGCCTTCTCCGGCCAGTCGCGAAAGACAACGTCATCGGCTTCGGCGAAACGGACGAACCCTTGGACGTCGAGTCCGGTCGGCCCGCGGGCGGCGATCGCCTCGAGGACAGGCAGATCGACTTCCCCTGCGAGAATCGGGATCACGAGGAACATCTTCGCATCAATCTCCGGAAGTTCTTCTAGCGTGAATCCGCCGGCGAACCCGAGCGTCTTGCAGATTCGCTTGTCGCGATCCTGGGACAAGAAGATGTTCTCCATGCCGGCGGACTCGGGCGCCTCGGTGGCGAAGACCTCAACGCCGGCTTCGCGAACCTCATCGAGGCGCCAGAAGTCGTCGCGGTGGAGGCGTGTCACAACAGCCACCCTGTATCCTTGTCTGGCGAGGTTCAACCCGCCGTAGTACACGGCTCCCCCGTGCGCTTCCACCGTCTTCCCATCGACCGTCGTGATCTTGTCGACGGCGAAGTGGCCGATCAGGACGACGTCGTACTCATTCGCACGCACGCTGTTCCTCCATTTCCAAGGCATCCCTGAAACGTGATCGGAGAAAGCTCGCAAGATTCTCCGTTGTTGCGCTCGCCGCGCGGCGCAGTGCCTCCGGCGCCGATGTCATCGAGACGCCGACGCCGGCCTCCTGGATCATCTCGAGGTCATTCAGGTTGTCGCCAAAGGCCATGACCTTGTCGGTGGCTATGCCCACGTGTTCGCACAGCACGTGCAACGCCTTACCCTTTGTCACACCATCACCCAGAAACTCCAGCATGTCGTGTTCGGAGAAGACGCACGTGAAGCCCGGCGCCGCGGCGAGGAACGCTTGCTGCACCTTCTCAAGCTCTTCTCGTGGGCCGATGCTGAACAACTTGATGGGGTCTGCATCGTGGCGATCGACGAGCGCGAGGAGATCTCTCTCGATCCGGCAATCGACTCCATCTTTCGTCATGATGTACTTGGTTGCAGCGCCGGTACGATCCGTATAGAAGAACGAATCTGCGACCTCGAGGTAGATGTAGCTAGATAGCGAGGCGCTCTGCAGAAGGGAGAGGGCCTCCCGTGCAGCCTGTTTCGGAAGGCGCCGAGACCAGAGGCTCCGGCCCTCGGGCGAAGCGATCACCGCGCCGTTGAAGACAATGACCGGCACGCCCACGTTGAGGTCCTCGACGAAACGTCGCGCCGAGGCGAACGGACGCCCCGTCGCGAGCGTGGTCTCGATTCCCCGAGCTCGAAGCGCAACAAGGAAGGCGTGGACGTCCTCCGGGACTCGGCGCTTGGCGTCAAGAAGGGTCCCGTCGAGGTCGAAGACAAGGAGTTTCGGCTCAGTCATCTCCGACGCCCTCGAGAGGCAGTACGCGAAGGCTCCGCCGGTGGAAATGCAAACCTATCCTCTGATCTGTCTGTAGGAACCCTCGCTCGATGGGATTGGCAACTTGTACCGAGATTCTCTGCTCGTCGGGTAGGATCAGTGAGTACTGAACGATCGAGCCCGTGTAGTGCGAGAAACCCACGATGGCCTCTAGGTCGCCCTCGGCCGGCTTCACCAGATCGACCGCCTCCGGCCGAACGACGAGCTCCACGGCCTGCCCTGGCACGAACGAGCCGCCCGCCTGGGCGACATCGAGTTCCGCTCCGGGCAACTGGATTCGTACCGATTCAGCAGTGGCCGACACCACACTGCCTGGCAGGATGTTCGCTTCGCCGATGAAGTCGGCAACGAAGCGATTCGCTGGCTGTGCGTAGATCTCCTCGGCGTCGCCAAGCTGCTGCAGCTTCCCCTCGTGCATCACCGCGATCGAGTCGGAGATGCTCATCGCCTCAGCTTGGTCGTGGGTAACGTAGAGACTCGTAATACTGAGCTCCTGCTGAATTCGTCGGATCTGCTCACGCGTACCCTTCCGGAGCTTCGCGTCGAGGTTCGACAGAGGTTCATCGAACAGAAGAACCTGCGGCTCGGTGATGATCGCTCGGCAAAGGGCAACGCGCTGCTGCTGCCCGCCGGAGAGCTTGGCGACCGATCGTGATTCCAGGCCCTCAAGGCCTACCAGATCGAGAACCTCCGTTACTCGCTTGGCAATCGTTCTCTTCGGCACATGCTTCACTTTCAGGCCGTACGCCACGTTCTCCAGGACCGTCATGTGGGGGAAGAGGCCATACGACTGGAAGACCATGGAGGTGTTCCGGTGCTGCGGCGGAATGTCATTGACGCGTTGCTCGTCGATGTAGACGTTCCCGGAAGTCGCATTCTCAAAGCCTGCGAGGATCCGGAGCGATGTCGTCTTGCCGCACCCCGAAGGGCCAAGTAGCGTCACCAGGTCGCCGCGATCGATCGACAGCGAGAAATCGTCGACCGCCCGAACCTCTCGCTTCGTCCCTTCGTAGAAGAGCTTCACCAGGTTCTCGAATCGCACAACGATGTCAGCCATGATCCCTCACTCTCCTCGGAGGGGAGCGAGTCTCCCCCTGAACAGCTTGCCCACGACGAAGCGCATGAGGACAATCGCGCTCAGAACGATCGCAATGATGACATACCCATAGGCAGCAGCCGCCGCGAGGTTCGCTTGATCGACCTCGTACAGCAGTGCCACAGTCAGTAACTGCCAGCCGGCCGAGATGACGAAGATGACGGCACTGATCGCCGTCATGCATCGGACAAAGATGTAGACGAGACCGGAAAGGAAGGCCGGGGCGACAAGCGGCAGCGTCACGCGGGTGAACGTGCGGAAGAAGCCGGCCCCGAGGCTGCTCGATGCCTCTTCGATCGCGGGGTCGATTTGCTGAAGCTGTGCGATGCCGTCGCGGATGCCGACGGGCATCCGGCGGAAGATGAACACGAGAATGATGATGAGCGCCGTCCCCGTAATCTGCACAGGCGGCGTGTTGAAAGCCAGGATGTATCCAATACCTACGACAACGCCCGGCACAGCGAAGTTCAGCATCGACACGAATTCCATCGTGCCCCGTCCGAGGAATCGCTTTCGCACCACAAGGTAGGCGATCATGATCGACAGGAGCCCGCCGACGGGCGTCGCGATCAACGCGATCTTCAGCGTGTCCCAGATGTACTGACCGCCAGCGGCGAAGACGTATGCGTAGTTTGCAAGGGTCAGCGAGTTGTCGAATCCCCACAGCCGCGTGAACGATCCGAAGAGGACAACACCGTACATCAGCAGGATGACTCCGCTCAGCAGGCACATCGCGATGAGGATCGGGATCTTCACATGCCTCTCGGTCGATTTCAGACCGATGCCCGACGGCTTTCCTGTGACCGTGACATACGATCGGCGCGCCACGTAGTACTTCTGCACCACGAAGATCATCAGCGTTGGCAGCAGCATGAAGATGGCGAGCGTCGCGCCAAGCGGGAGATTGTATCGGCCGACCGCTGCGTGGTAGATGGCGACGGTCAATACGCGGAACCGGCCTTGAATGACCATCGGGTTGCCGAAATCCTCTAGAGAGCGGATGAAGACTAGTAGTGCCGCGCTGGCAATCCCCGGCACGGCAAGCGGGAGCGTCACGGTGAAAAAGGTTCGCAGTTTCGACGCGCCCATATCGAGGGCGGCCTCTTCGATCGACGGGTCGATCTTCGACAAGACACCCTCGAGAATCATAAACGCGATTGGGAAGTAGGCCAGCGTCTCCGTCAACACGAGCCCCGAGAGGCCGTAGATGTCCCAATCGAGTCGCAGCAGATCGGTGATCACGCCATGGTTCCCAAGAAGCAGGATCGCCGCCAGCGCGATCAGGAACGGCGGCGAGACGATCGGCATCATCGCGATTAGGCGGAAGAGACCCTTGCCCCGAATGTTCGTTCTTGCTATCCCGTACGCAAAGACGAAGGCCACTGTGGTGGCACAGAGAGACACAAGCAAGCCGACGATCAGGCTGTTCACCAGGGGGCGCCAGTAGTAGACCTTCTGGAAGAAGTCCAGGAAGTACTTCGGCTGGAACGTCCCCTGTGGCCAGAGACTGTGCTGAACAACCTTGATCAGCGGAAAGACGATGAAGACCGCAAGAAGCAGGAACGTGACGCCGACAATCCCTAACAGAACGGGATCTCTCGCGAGACGTCGAATCTCACCACGGAGTTCGCGCCTGTAGGATTCAAGCTTCATGAAGGACCTCGAGACGGACAGAGTGCGGGGAGGCCGCGGCCTCCCCGCTCAAGATGCTAGTATTCGCCGGTGACTTCGCTCCACTTGTCGAGCATGGCTTCTTTGTTGTCGCCATACCAGATCAGGTCAATCGGCAAGACATTGACGTCGCTTGCCTTGACGAGACCCTCGGCCAACTCGGCCTCCGGGTTGAGCGGAACGCGGAAGAACTCCTGATAGAGGTCCTGAGCTTCTTTGGACATCGCCCAGTCATAGAAGATCTTCGCGGTCTCAAGCTCCGGGCCGCCCTTGATCAGGGCCATCCCACCGATTTCGTAGCTCGTTCCTTCTGACGGGAAGGTCATGACGACAGGATATCCGGGCGCGATCGCCTTCTTGATGATGTCGTGGGAGAAGACCATCCCGACGCCAAACTCGCCGAGCCCGACCATCGTGGCCGCAGCACTTCCGGACGTGTTGTACTGGCCGACCTGATCGCTGAACGCTTTCACATACACCTCGTCATCGGCGTCGAAACCAACATCTGAGGAACCGATCGCCGTCAGCATGCCAGCCAGGGTGGTGTACGCGGTGCCGGAGCTGAACGCGTAGGCGAGTGTAATTTCGCCCGTGAACTCCGGCTTGAGCAGATCCGCCCAAGACGCCGGAGCCTCCGCACCCACTTCGGTGAGGAACTCCGTGTTCGAGACGATTCCGATGTAGCCGACGTAGAGGCCGATCCAGAGCCCGTCCGGATCCTTGAAGACCGGATCGATGTATTGCCACGCCAGTGACTCCTTGTACGGCTCGAGGAGCCCGGCTTTCGCCGCCGCGATGTGGGACGTGTTCGATCCACCGAACCAGAGGCTGGCCTGTGGGTTTGCTGCCTCGGCCTGGATTCTCGTGTAGACCTCACCCGACGAGAGTCGGACCCACTCAACGTCGATGTCCGGATGTGATGCTTCGAACGCCTCAATGTAGGGAAGTGCCTGATCGGCATCGAACGCCGTGTACAAAGTGAGAGTATCCGCGGCCGCTCCCGCCAGAGCCAGTCCAGCCACCAGCAACAACGATAAGCAAAGGACCTTCCGATTCAGCATTCTGCTAGCGCCTCCTTTTTGCATCCGTCGAACGCGTTGTGAACTCGAAGTTGCTGTCGATCCACCACCTCCCTATGCATCTACTCGCGCATCGGAACCCCGTTGCGGGGCATTGCGATCGTTTGCAATGCCAACATCCAGTATAGGCAAAATCGCACGGCAGGCCAAGAAGGGGATCAGCAAGCCCACTGGCATGTGGAAGGGCGAAGCCCGATGAGCCTCAGTTACTGCTGGAACGCCAAAAGCAAACAGGACTCAGATGTTGCCACACCTGAGTTCCCGTCTGTGAACCGGACCAAGATGGGATCCGGCTAGCGATCTAGCCTCCCTCATGGAAGGTCGGCCCTCTTGATGCGAGACTACTCTTCGCCCTTGTAGGTCCCCGTCCGCGGGTCGTACGACGTATCGATCTCAAGGCCGAGATCCTCGTACGCACAGACCACGGGTTGGGCCGGCTTGCCATCGTCGTGGCAGACGAACAGGCCAAACGGGAAGTGCGGACCGAGATTGACGTTTGTTACGTCGACGCCGTCCGTATCATTGACGTCCACGATCTGGAATACCTTCACGAGTGCGTGCGGCGGCTGTCGCTCGTAGACGAAGAACGAATCGCTCCCTTGGCTCGAGACGATGAGGTACCCACCGCCATCGCGCGCGTAGTAGATCGTGAGCCCCTCAATGTCCTTCTTGAGTTCGTTCTCGCCGACTGACCTGCCCCCTACGACCGGTCCACTCTTAGAGTTAGTCTAAACGACCACCTCCTGCCAAGGCGAATGCCGGGATCATTGTTTGGGTCTGCGGAGCAGGCAAGACTGGAAGCGTTGAATCGGGTACTGGAAGGACGGCTGCGAGTCAGCGAGGCAGCGATGGTTCTTGGTGTCAGCGAACGTCACACATGGCGCATGCTGAAAGC